>Ga0105054_10001289_pt1:0-7500 | contig 41131 bp, 16 predicted proteins | sample BON02_FD_78091 | JGI IMG/M metagenome (GOLD analysis project Ga0105054, IMG submission 78091) | Freshwater microbial communities from Lake Bonney liftoff mats and glacier meltwater in Antarctica - BON-02 (megahit assembly) | ecosystem: Environmental > Aquatic > Freshwater > Ice > Glacier...
GAGGGGGGGGAGGGGACAGAGGCGCTCCGGGCGGCGGCGGCGGCGGCGCCGGCGGCGGGGGTCGAGGGCGCGGAGGAGAAGGAGGGGCGGTAGGGGGCAGGGGGCTGCTGCTGCTGCCACCCTGGTCGTCGCGCCCGCCCGGCCGCGTCGACGAGGTCCAGCGGCTCGCGGGCGTACAGCTCGCCGGCCCCAAGGGCCGCTGACGCGCCCGTCGCCGCGCCCTTCGCCGTGCCCTGCGCCCCTTGCCCCTGCCGCCGCTCGCCGCCGCCGCCGCCGTCGCCGCCCCAGCGCACGAATCCCGCCGCCCGCGCCACGTCCAGCCTCAGCGTCGCGCGGTACACCTGCCCCAGGGACGCGGCGGCCACGGGCTCGGCCGAGAAGGAGCCGAAGACGCTGCCCGGCCCGCCGTCCAGAGAAGAGGCGCCGGTCCCGCCGCCGCCGCCGCCGTTTCCGCCGCCGCCGCCAAACCGAGCGAGCGCCGGCGCCAGCTCCGAGAGCAGCAGCTCGTGCGCCTCGCGCTGCCCGAACGCGGGCAGCCGGTCCTGCAGCTCCTCGAGCTCGCGCACGTAGCTCGGCGGCAGGAGGTCGGGTCGGGCGGCCAGCGCCTGGAACACCTTGACGAACGCGGGGCCTAGGTCGGCGACTGCGAGCCGCAGCGCGCGGGCGTCCTCGCGCTCGACGGCCGCGCGCCGGCGGTCGGCGGCGCCAGCGGCGCCGGCCGGCGAGGCGGCGCCCCGCGGGCGCAGGCGCGCGGCGGCGCGGCGGCCGGCGCACCCGGCGAGCCAGGAGGCGAGGACCAGGGCGAGCTCGGCGGCGCGGGACGCGACGGCCACGGGGCGCCGGGCCCAGTAGGCCGAGGCGAGGGACGGATCTATCGGGGCCTCTGGGAGGGGGGCATCGGCGGCGTCGGCGGCGTCGGCGGCGGATGCGGCGGCCGAGGCGGCGGCGTGCGGGCGTCGGCGTTGGCGCGGCGGCGACGGCGACGGCGTCGTCGTCGGATTCGGGCGCCCAGCGGGCGGCGTCGGCAATCGGCGCGGGTCGTGCGGTCGCGCGAGCCGACTGGCAGGCGCGCGCAGGACCTGCATCGCGATTGAACTGCGATTCAATGAGTCACTGTGGCGCGCCGATCGAGTGATTTGTCGTCCAAACAACGAAATGAGGGTGTGGTCGGGAGCGCCGAGCGGTTGGCTGCTTTTTCGCGAGGGATGGAGACAGAGAGGGTCGTTATTGAAGCTGGGTGCGGTGGGTCTGGTCGAGTCGCGAATGCAAAAGGTACGGCGATGAGACGAAGGCGGGGCGCGACATTAAATGCAAAAGCGGCGGCGTCGACAAAGGGTCGTCGGAGCGACGGGCGCGCAACGAAAATGAGACATCCTCGCTCTTTCCTTTTTTGCAGTCGCGAAAATCTCAACAACACACCGACGTCTCCATTACGTCAAGCAAACGGCCTGCTGTGGCCCCCGGGCGCCGCGAACGCCTCTAAGTACGGGTTGTTGCTGCGCTCCCCCGATGGGATCGAAAACAGCGCCGCGGCGGGCGCGCCCCTGTCGCCGCCCTCGCCCGCCGCCTCGGGCCGCCCGCCCGCCTCCTCCTGCTCAGCCGCCGCCCGCCGCGCGCTCTCGGCCACGAGCCGGTGCAGCGCGGCCAGGCAATAGCGCCGGTTGTCCTCGCGCAGCGGGTAGCGCGAGCACGCGATGCGCAGCTCGTCCGAGGGCCCGGACCGGGCGGGGCCGCCAGCGCTGCCAGAGCCAGGGCCAGAGGCAGCGGCGCCGCCGCCGCCGCCAGAGCCGGCGACGATCCGCGCCTCGCCCGCCACCGCGCGCAGCACCTCGGCCGCCCGCGCCGACAGGCCCGCCTCGCGCGCTAGCGCGTCCAGCGGCACCCGCAGCGCCGCCTTGCGCTCGCTCCCGTGCGCGTGGGCGCCGGCCGCGCCGCCGCCGTCGGCCGGGCCCGACCCCGGCGCGTTGCCTGCGAGGGCGTGCAGCACGAACGTCTGCTCCCAGCGCACGAGGCGGGACGCGCCCGGGTAGGGGGCCAGAGGGGCGGTCGCAGAGACGAGCGGCGCGGCGGGGGTGCGGCGGCGGAGGGCGGCGGCGGAAGTGTCGGCAGGGGCCGAGGCGGCGGCGGCGGCGGCGGCGGCGTCGCCGGTCGAGGCGCCGAGCTCGCCTTCGTCCTCGTCGCTGCTGTTGCCGCTGCCGCCGCTGCTGCTGCTGCTGCTGCTGCTGCTGCTGCTGCTGCTGCTGTTGCCGCCGCTGGCGGCATCGGCGCCGGGCGGCGCGCGCTCTGCCGCCGAGACGGCTGCCGCCCCCTCCTTTTCGCCTGCCTCGACGCCCCGTCCCGCCGCCGCCGCCGCCCCGGTGGCCTCCCTCAGCACTGCGTCGAGCACCGCGCGCCACCCCGCGCCCAGGCCCGCGCCCAGAGCGACGCCGCCGCCGACGGCAGTGCTAGGGGAGGAGGCGCCGCCGCCGCCGTACGTGCGCGACAGGGCCGCCTCGACGACAGAGGCGGCGGCGGCGGCGGCGGCCGCCGGGGAGGAGGCGGCCGCTGCAGAGGGCGGCGCCGTCGGGGCGGCGCCCGGGGGCAGGACGACGGCCGCGAGCGCGGCCAGGCGCTCCCCGACGCCCGCGGCGCCGCCGGGCTGGCCCGCGAGCACGGCCTCCTCGAAGGAGACGCCGCCGCCGCCGCCGCCGGCTTGGGCCGCCGCCGCCTGCGCTTCCCAAGCGGCGCGCGCATCGCCAAACGATGGGCCGCCGCCGCCGCGGCCGCCGCCGGCCTTGGCCGCGGCGCGGGCCCACGCGTCGCGCGCTGCCTGCTCCAGCGCGGGCGCGCGGTAGGGAGCGCCCGGTCCGGCCTCGGCCGCCTGCGCGCCGGAAAGCAGCGCAAAGAGCCCCCCGCTGTCGCCGCCGCCGCCGCCGCCGCCGCCGCCGCCGCCGCTGCCGCCGCCGCCCCGCTGCTGCTGCTGCCGCTGCTGCTCGGACGCGGCGCGCGCGGGCGCATGCGCGGCGCGCGCGGCCGCCGCGCAGGCTGCGAGCTCGCCGGCCGTGATATGCCCTTCGGCCCGGAGGCGCGCGGCCGCCGCGAGGTAGGCCCCGCGCGCCGAGCCGGCGGCGGCGAGGGCGCTTTCGGCGGCGGCGGCGGCGGAAGCGGCCTCTCCCTGCTGCGCCTCGCCGCCGCAGGCCGAGGCGACGGCGTCGACCGCGCGCGCGGCCGCGTGCGACGCCTCGGCCAGCAGCCGGCAGAGCTCCTCGGCCGCGGTTGCCGCGGCCGCGGGGTCGGCCAGGACGGCGGCGCCGGCAAAAAAGTCGGAGGGCGCCCCTGTTGCCGCCGCCGTCGCTCCCGCTGCCGCAGAGGCTGAGGCAGACGCAGAGGCGGCCACGGCGTCCTTCTGCATCAAAACGTCCGCGTACCGCAGCGACCAGTAGTCGGTCAGCAGGTCCAGCATGGGCGTGGGTGGGGGGAGGCGACCCCAGGCGGCGGGCGCCTCGCCGCCGCCGCCGCCCTCGCCAGGAAGAGAGGAGGCGGCGGCGGCGGCGGCGACGCGGCTGGGCAGGCGCCACCCCCCGCGCTGCCCCTTGCGGCGCTCGGCCGCCGCGCGCGAGGCGTCGTCGAGCAGGCGGCGGCGCAGCAGGGACGCGTCCAGCAGCGGCATGTCGGTCCAGGACGCCGGGGAGGAGCGCAGGGCGTCGGGCCACGGCGGGGGGGCGGCGGGCGAGCGCGAGGAGGAGGGGTCCCATGCAGAAGAGGCCGCGGCGGCAGCGGCGCCCATTGCCTCTCCGCCGCCGCCGCCAATGCCGCCGCCGCCGCCGCCGCCCTCGCCCGTCGCCAGCTCCTGGAGCGTCCGGCGCTCCCGGCGGCCGCGCGCGTCGGCCGCCGCGCGCGCGGAGGCCTCGGCCGCCCCGCGCGCCACCCCGCGGGCCTGCGCCTCGGCGGCGGCCGGGTCCAGCGGGCGCAGCGCCGCCATCTCCTCCGGCGTCAGGCCCGCGGCGGCGGCGGCGGCGGCGGCGCCGCCCGGCGGGCGCAAAAAGAGGTCCTCCTCGTCGCGGCCGAGGAGCGCGGACGACGCGGCGGCGCCGCCGTCCGAGGGGGCCGCCCCGCCACCCATCCCACCCCCGCCGTCGCCCAGCGCCTCGGCCGCCTCGATCTCACGGCGCGTCCCCACGCGGTGGACGAATCGCCCGGCGGCCCCTCTCGCGCGCGCCGAGGCGAGCGCGGCGGCGGCGTCGGCGGGCGACAGGCGCAAGAGCGGGGAAATGTCGCCGCCCGCGGCCGGCGGCTGCAGAAAGAGGGACGAATGGGGGACGGCGGCGGCGGCGTCGGCGGCGTCGGCGACGTCGCCTGCGGCGGCGGCGGCGTCTTGCCACCGCCCGGGAGAGGAGGACCTGGCCGCCGCCGCTGAAGCCGCCGCCTTGGACGCCCCCGCCGCCTCGGCCGCCGGCAGCCACGCCCCCGACCGCCACTGCCCCATGTCCGCGCCCCTTGCCCGCTGCCACCCCCTCAAGGCCGCCAGCTCGGCCTGCGCCGTGCGCAGCGCCGCCGCGCGCCCCTCGGCCGCGCCGGCGCCGGCCAGCACCGCAGACGCCAGCCGGCGCACCATCTCAAACTCGCGCGCCGGCAGCCTCTCGCGCGCCCAGCTGCGCCAGCGGTACCCCGCCGACCCCCTGGCGCCCCAGCCGTGGCGGCCGTCGTCGGCGGCCTCGGCGGCCTCGGCCACGTCGTACAGCGGGAGGTCGGGCGCGGGGGAGGGCGCGGGGATAAAGGCGCCTGCGGCGTCGGCGCCGTCGGCGCGGTGGGCCGCGCGCTCGAGCACGCGCGACGACAGCGCGGCGACGGCGGCCTCGGCCGCGGGGATCCGGGCGTACGTGAGGGCGCGCCTGCGGCTCGGCTGGTCGGTGTAGAGGTCGACCTGGTCGGCGTCCGGGGGCGGCTGCTGGGACGTCAGGGCTGTGTGATTTTTGAGTTGAATCGGGTGGGTTGGTTTGATGGCATGATTTTTTTGTTTTTTGGGCGAACGGAGGAGAGCCAGTGAGCGTTTTGGCGCCGGCTGCGGCGGAAGCGGGGGGGCGCCGATCGATCCCTGAGAAACTTGCAAAGACTCCTTTCCCGCCCCCCCTTTTCTTTCGATCCCAAGTCTTCTCACCTTTGACTGCCGCCGACACGCCCGCGCGCGGGGACAGGCCCAAACCTGCGGCGATCGTGGCGTCGCGCTGGGCGGCCGCGGCGGCGGGCGAGATAAGGGACGGCGGCGCAGGCGGGGGCGCGCCGCCGCCGCCGCCGCCGCCGCCACCGCCGCCGCCGCCGGTGCCGCCGACGCCACCGCTGGCGCCGCCGTTGCCGGCCTCCTCCTCGACCGCAGGCGCCGGCTCCGCGGCCGAGGCGGCGTATGGCCGGACCGCTGCTGCCGCGACCAGCGATCGCGTGGCGGCGCTCGCTGCCGCAGCTGCTGCTGCTGCCGGTGCTCCCGCTGCTGCCCCTGCGAGTCGCGCGCCCGTGGCCGCTCCGCGATCTGCTGCCCCTGCTGCCGCGGCTGCCACCGCCGCGCGCAGGCCCGGGCGCGCCACCACGCGCCCCGATCGCATGGTTACCGCGACAGTCGTCCCCCTCGGCTGGCCGGGCCGAAACCGGCGCTTGGCGTTTGACGCTTCCTTGACGTTTCAAGTTTCAGAGCCGAGGGATGAGTGTTGGCGGAGGAGGAGGAGGAGGGGGTTGGGATTTCCGGTTCTTGCGAGGGGGCTGGCGCGCGCTTGATTACTGAGCTGGAAAGCGAGGTACTACGCATCCGCGGTTGAGAGATGGCGACCGCGCGTTGTAAGAAAACAGCTCTAATCGTGCCGGCGCCGCCGACGACGAACACCTGTGACGGCGGCCGCGTCGGGGTTGACGCGTCGCCCGTATTCGCTCTTTCGACCAGGGGTGTGTGGTTCGGCCGCCCGCCCGCGCGCGACCCCGTCGCGCACTCTCACATAGATCGTCCCGAGCTCAAAACCACCCGGCTCAACTTCACGGTCCACGCGCACCGTTTGCTCCATCGGGAACGGCTGCTTTGCTTTGTCAAAAGGCACACTCCCCCCAAAAAAGCAGAGAGAAGAAGCAAGAGTCCTCCTCCTCTCCGCGGCCCGATTGCCCCCATCGCCCCCGCCCCCGGCCGCAATACAGGCGCCTACTTCTGCGTCCCATCTCCCGCCCGGCCGGCCGGCCGCGGCCCCGCGACAGGGAGCAGGGGCCCGGAGAGAGCGGGGACAGGTTTTTTTGCCCCCCCGCTGTCCCCGTGTCTCTCTCTCTCTCACCCCCTAAGTCATCATCGGGGATTGACCTTTCCTTTTTTCCCCTTTCTTCTTTCCGCAGATCGCCGAGAGCGGCCGCCCCCGCGCAAAGGGAGACCGATCTCGCGGCAGGCCCTGTCCGTCCGCCCTCCTCGCGTGCCGAGGCGGAGGCCGCTCGGCGCCTCGACTGGCGGAAGGAGAGAGAGAGGAGCCGAGGCGTCATAATGGCCGAGGCGGCGGCCGGCAGCGGCGGCGGCGGCGGCGGCGCGCCCGCGCCAGTGGGCGGCCGCCCCGGGGCCGCGGCTGCTGCTGCCGCCCACGCGCCCCTGGCCGGGCCGCAGCAGGCGCAGCAGGCGCAGCTCGCGACGTTCTTGGCGTCGGCGCTCGGGTCCCAGCAGGCGCAGCAGCAGGCGCAGCAGCAGCAGCAGCAGCAGCTGCTGGCGCCGCCGGCGCGCGCGCCCCCGCCAGGCGGCGGCGCCGGCGGCCTCGCGCTCGGCGCCGCTGCCGACGACGGCGGCGCGCTCGCCGCGCTGATGCGGCACCTGGAGCAGGCGCAGCAGGCGCAGGCGCAGCAGCGGCAGGCCGCGGCGGCGGCGGCCGTGGCGGCACAGCAGCTGCAGCAGCAGCAGCAGCAGCAGCAGCAGCAGCAGCGGCTGCAGCAGCGCCCGGCCGATGTCGACGTCGACGCGGCCGAGGCGCTGTCTGTGCTGGCGGGCGCGGCGGCGCCGGGCGGCGGCGGCGGCGGCGGCGGCGGCGGGCGCGGCGGCAGCGGCGGGCGCGGCGGCGGGCGCGGGCGCGGGCGCGGGCGCGGCGCGGCGGGCGCGGCGGCGCCCGCGCCCGCGCCCGCCCTGCACCGCCCGCACGCCCAGCACGCCGCCGCGGTCGCGCTCTATCAGCAGGCGGCGGCGGCGGCGGCGGCGCACCAGCAGCACCAGCAGCGGCAGCAGCGGCAGCATCTGGCGCAGGCCGCCGCCGCCGCCGCCGCCGACCAGCGCCAACAGCAGCAGCACAAGCTCCAGCGCCAGCAGCCACACCCGCACCCGCAGCCGCCTCCGCCGCCCGCCCGCCTCGAGGGGCTGCAGCAGCAGCAGGCCGCGCTTGGGCTGCAGCTGCAGGCGGCGATCGCGCAGCAGCAGGCTGGCGGGCCGGCGGCGGCGGCGGCGGCGGGCCGGGCGCAGCAGCTGGCCATGGCGCTGACGCTGGTGCAGCGGCAGACGCAGGCGGAGGCGGCCCAGGCGCA
>Ga0105054_10001289_pt1:10000-41131 | contig 41131 bp, 16 predicted proteins | sample BON02_FD_78091 | JGI IMG/M metagenome (GOLD analysis project Ga0105054, IMG submission 78091) | Freshwater microbial communities from Lake Bonney liftoff mats and glacier meltwater in Antarctica - BON-02 (megahit assembly) | ecosystem: Environmental > Aquatic > Freshwater > Ice >...
CACTTGCCTGTGTTTTGTAACCCGCGTCTTGCCGCACCCCGAGTCATCCTCTGCGTCGTCGTCACTGCTGTTGCTGCGGCAAGTGTGTATCTTTTTGCACATTTCTACCAGTGTCTGTTTCTTTTCTGCACCCCCCGTCCGATCTACGAAATGTCATTCGTTTTTTCTCCTTCCCCCCGGCCGCCCCTTCACACCTTGCCGATCGCCGCGTCCAGGTAAGCGTCCACCTCGCGCCGCACCTCCGGCCCGGCCCTCAGCCCGCCCCGGCCCTCGCGCATGCCCCGCGGCACCCCCGTGCGCTCGCCCGCCGCGCACCCGAGCAGCGCCCCCAGCGCCGCCCCCCGGTGGCAGTTTTCTCCGCCCGCGTTGGCGTTGCCCTCGACCCCGCGGCGCAGCCCCCTTGCGGGCGTCTCCGGGTCGGCGTGCCGCGCGGCCAGGTACATCACCGCGGGCCACGACGACTCGATGTAGCACGCGGGGCCCGTGACGCGGTGCACCACGCGGACGTCGTCCCACCCGGCGCCCGGGCTCTCGGCCAGCGCCGCAAGCTCGGCGACGTCGAGCGATTTTATGCCGGCTCCCGGGACGCCGCGCAGGGCCTCGGCGGCGGCCTCGGACTTAAGGAGGGCGGTGGCGGCCGAGGCGGCGGAGCGGAGCAGGGGGAGGGAAGAGGCGCCGGCGGGGTCGGCGCCGTCGGCGCCGTCGGCAATGGCGGCGGCGTGGGCGGCGGCGGCGGCGTCGGCGCCGTCGGCCGCGCCCGCAACCGCCCCTGTTGTAGAGACGGGCGCCAGCAGCACGCGCGCCACCAGCGCCCCGTAGCGCGCCAGCGCCGGCACCAGCTTTGGCGAGTCGTGCGTCAGGCGCAGGTGCGCCACGGACGCCTCGGCGGCCGCCGCCTCGCCCGCCAGCCGCGCTGCGGCGGGCCCCTGCGCGGCCGCGCGCCGCGCGGCGCCGACCGCCGCCGCCATGGCCACCGGCGGGATCATCACCGCGGCGCCGATCTGCGAGTCGTCGTGCCCCTGCGTCCCCTTGCTGCACGCCTCGGGCGCCACCCCGCGGGCGTAGTTGGCGAACCACGCGCGGTGGAACGACTCGGCGTACGTGTCGTCGTGCGAACCGGGGGTCGTCATAAAGGTGACGTAATCCTTCAGGAAGCGGGCGGCGTGGCCGGCGTCGCCGCCCGCGCGCGCCGAGTAGTAGCCGCCGCTCTCTGCGTCGGCGCCGCCGCCGATCACGGCGCCGCTGGGGGCGAGGCCGGCGGCCAGGCCGCGGACGGTCAGGCGCAGGCACAGGGCGTTGAGGGTGTTGTCGCCGGCCTTGAGGCTGTTTTTTCGAAATTCAAGGGGTGTCGGTTTTTCGGGGAGGGTTGGTTTGGACGAGAGGGCGAAAAGACGGAAAAGAGAGGGCCGGGCGGGCGTCGGCCCGCGCCGCCCGCCCGACCGCCGCCCCCCCCCCCCCTTTTTTTCCCTCTCCTCTCTTTCCCCCTCTCACCAGTTGTGGTAGTGCGTCCCGCTCCTCCCCCAGTACTGCTTCTTCCCGTGGTTGATCACGTCGCCGATCACGCTCTTGCCTCCGTCGCCCTGCCCGCCGCGCCCCTGGCCGCTCGTCGAGTGCAGCGTCATGATCGACGAGGGGTGGGCGAGGGGCGGCGCCGAGTAGTAGGAGGCGGGGGGGGAGCCGTTCTTGCCGCCGCCGCGGACTGCGCCGCCGCCGCCGTCGCCATCGCCGTCGCCGCCGTCCTCTCCGTAGGGAAAGCGGCCGCCGACGCCCCCGGGAAACGCGCGCTGGATGTCGGCCGGGTTGTAGTACCAGTGCACGGGCATGGCCAGCGCGTCGGCCGCCAGCGCGCCCCAGATGGCGCCGGCTGCGCGGTCGCGCATCACGGCGGTCCCAGGCAGCGGCATCGACGCCAGCGCCGGCGCGCTGAGGGCGGCGGCGGCCGAGGAGGTGCTCGCCGCGCAGACGCCCGAGGCGGCCGAGGCGCCACCGCGGGGGAGCGAGGCGGCCATGCCCATGTGCTGCTGCCGCGGGAGAGGCTGGGACGGGCGGAGGAGGCGGTGGTGGTGGATGCGGGGGAACGAGGATGCGACGGGTGTGGTCGTGACGAGACGAGCGCTCTTGCTGCGGACGAGGGTGCGCGCCGCCACGGGCATGCTTTTTTATGCGCGGTTGATTGATGCCGGTTATCGACGAGCGAGGTGTGGTCGGGGGCCGGGTGCGCGCGTGGACCGACCAAAGGCAAATGCCGCGAGACGAAGCGCGCGGGCGCCCGGCCGACGCCATCTCGCCGGCGAGTCGCTCGGGCGATCCAGGCGCGTCGCCCGTTTGTGGTCGTCGACGCGCATTCAAATCCTCCTTCGCCCGCGGATCGATTGTCTCTCAACAAACGCTCGAGCTTTGCTACACACACGCACGCGCACATTTCTTCGCATCATCCGTTGACTTTGCCATCAGAGACCGGCGTTCCGTCACAAGTGACTACCCCTCTACTCAGGAAGCCGGGAGAACCTGTCTTGCAATCTTGCGGCAACGCGCCCACAGCCACCCGCCAATCTGGGCGCCGACGCGTGTGCACGCTGGCATACGCATGAGGACCGCCTCTTCGCGCTCGCTACCTTCCAAGCGCCGGCCGTGATTGGCCTTCCAAAAGAGGCGTCACTCTTCCCTCTCTCTCCATCAGGTCTTTTCGTCCATCGACCGCGATGGCGCGCCGCACCGCCCCCGCCCAGAGGCCAGCGCGCCTCACACGGCGCGTGATCCTGATGGCGCTCGTCATTTGCACCACCGCGCCCGCATTGGCGCGCGCGCAGGACGCTCTTCCGTCGCGCCTCCCTACGACCGACCCCGCCGCCGCCGCCGCCACGTCGGCCCTCCCCGCGTCGCCCGTCGTCATCGGAACAGAGGCGGCGGCGGCGGCCGCCGGCGACGCCCTCCCCCCGGCCGCGCCAGCTGCCGACCCCGCGGTCGTCGCAGCCGCCGACCCCGCCCCGCTCGCCCTGCCAGGCGTGCTCGCGGCCGCCCCCGCGCCGCCCGTCGTCGACGCGGCAGCCCCCCTCCCGGCTGCCGACGCCGCCGCCGCCGACGCCGCCGCCGCGACAGCGCCGCTCCCGGCTACCGCCGCAGCCGTTCCTGCGGCCACCGACGCAACGATTGCCGCCGCCGACGCTACAGCGCCGCTCCCGGCAGTCATCGACGCAACCATTGCCGCCGCCGCCAACGCCACTGCAAACGCGACAGCGCCGCTTTCGGCCGCCGTTGCCAACGCCACCGCCGCCGAGCTCGCCGCCGCGGGCCTCCGGCTCGCCTCGCGCCGCGCGTCCGCCCTCGGCCGCATCGCCGCGCGCTGGCCGCTGCTGGTGGGCGGGCGCGCGGGCCTCGCGCTGCTCAACGGCGCGCGCGTGGACGCCGCGTCGCTCGAGGCCTTGGCCGCGCTCGCCTCGGCCTCGCTCCTCCAAGGGCTTGACGGGCCGTCGGCGCCCGCGGCCGCGCGCGTCGGCGCCGCGGCCGAGGCCGCGGCCCGCGGGGACGAGCTGCCCCTGGGGGCGCTCGTCGACGCAATGTCGGCGCAGCGCGCGCGGCGGCAGGCGGCCGTCGCGCAGCTGCGGCCGAGGCTGCCGCTCGCGTTCTCGCCGCCCTCGGCGCCGGCGCTGCGCGCGATCCGCTCGCTCGACGCCGCCACCCTCGAGGGGCTGCTGGTGCCTACGCCGCCCGCCGCGGGAAACGCTTCGGCGGACGCGGAAGCCTCGGCCGCCGACGACGACGCCGCTGCCGCCGACGACGATTACAACGCCGCCGCCGCCGCCGCCGTCCCCGCGGCCGCGCCCGCCCCCACCCAGTCCTCGGAGGCCGACCGCCTCGCCGCCCTGGCGACGCCCGCCGAGCTGGCCGCCGCCCTGGAGGAGATCAGTGCCGGCGCCGGCGCGGGCGGGATCGAGGGCGCCCGCGCCGCGGTCGCCGGAGGACTGGCGTCGGCCGCGGGCGTCGACGCCTTGGACGACGCAACCTTTGCAGACGCGCTGCTGCGGGCGCCGGCGGCGGGCGCGTACGACGACGACGACGCGCCCGAGGCGGCGGCGGGCGGCGAGGCGGAGGGAGGGGCGGGGGCGGGCGCCGCCACGGCCGCCGCTGCTGCTCCTGCGGCCGCTGTTGCCGCTGTGCCGCCCGCCGCGCCCCTGCCCTTGCCCGCCGCTGCTGCCGTCGCTGCAGACCCCGCGTCGGTGCTGCCTTTAGCCGCGGCCGCCGCGGCGCCTGTCTCTGCGGAGCCCGCCGTCGCCGATGCTGCCGCCGCGGACCCCGTGTCGGCCCTGCCCGCGCCCGTCGTGGCCGCGGCCGCGGAGCCCCTGCCCGCTGCGGCGGCGGCCGACGCCGCCCCCGCGACGCCGCTGCTGCCCTCGCCCGCGGCGGCGGCCGACGCCGCCCCGGTGCCCCCGCTCCCCCTGGCTACCGACGCGGCCGTTGCGCCGGACCTGTCGCCGGCTGCGTCTGCGGCGCCAGCGCTGTGAAGAGGGACGCGTCGGTCTTGCCCTTTCTCATCTGGATTTCCTTGCGAACGAACGACCCCCCCACCACAAGAAACGACGACCTCCGCCCTGCGCCGCTTGACCCTTCCTATCTCCCGCTGCCCTCTCTCCCTCGCCATGCTCGCGCCTCGCCCCTTTGCTTTTCGCTCGTCGCGCTCCCCTCGCCATGCTCGCCCCTGCTTTTCTCCGCCCATCCGCCCATCCGCTCTACAATTGGACCGCATCGCTGCCCGCAAAAGCAGCAGCAGCAGCAGCAGCAGCAGCAGCAGCAGCCACGGCGACCTCTCGTGACACGACTTTCCTGTAAACGCGAGATATGGAAAAATTGCCGCGACGCCGGCCCACCGCCGTCTCGCTCGTTTGCGCGGGCGGGCGCATGGTTTTTTTGTTGCGCTCGGCTTTCTTCATCAGACCCCCCGTTGGGGTGCTGCCTGGAGTTGGACAACATAGACTCCGATCCAAGTTACACTGCATCCGAACTGTCCTTTGAAACCTGCCCCCTTGAACCCTATCAGTTCTGTCTCGCGCGCGTGCGCTTTTCCATGCGGGTCGTTGAAAGATTGCCGACCACCGTTTCTTGATCTGTCGTCGTTTCTCGCGCCGCCGCGCTCGGACAGGCGCCCCCGCCCCCTCACTCGTCCGGCTTGGCGGGGTCCAATGCGGGGAGGGCGTGGTTGCGAATGCGCTCCTTCAGCAGCCGCGGCCCCCCGTACTTCTCCAGCAAGAGGCAGATGACCTCGCGCAACAGGAACACGCGTCCCAAGGAGACGTCAGAACTGAAGCGGGCCAACGCGGCCCTGCGCGCAGAGACGTTGAGCCCGATCTTGGCGGCGGCCGCAAACTCGGGCGCGTACTTGGTGTAGCAAATCCCTTGCTGAGAGTACCAACCGCGCCTCCCGGCGAAGCGCAGGTGCTTGCCGAGGTCGGACCCGGTCGAGATGCCCAGGTGATCCTTTGCGAGTAACTCGCAAGTCATGCGAAAGCGGAAAAACGGCGATCCAGCCCACGCGAACTGCCCCTTCCTTCCGCACGGCGCGCACAGCATCGAGCCGTCGACAATGTGGCGGCATTGCGTCACCGCGCCGCACATGACGCATTCTGCGGCCTGGCACTCCGACACGTACTCGTCGAAGCCCGTCTTGTTCAGCGCTCGGTCTTCGACCAAACGCTCGACCGAGCGGAGGCGCGTCGCCGGGTTTTTCGTGCGGACGCCCTCCCAACAATACGCGACGGCGTCGCGCGCCTCGCGGGTGCACTGCGCGATCACCGTCAGATCGAACGCGTCCAGCACGCCCGTGAGCATCATGAGCTTGAGCAGCAGCAGGAAGAAGGCTGGCGCCGAGGAGGTGGTAGCCGCGCCGGCGGGTGGCTGCCCGCAGCAGAGAGAAGCAAAGAGGAGCCGGACGCGCTGCCGCCGGGCACCGGCTTGTTTTTCCATGTGTTTTTTCGGCATGGGGGTGGGAGAAGCGATGCTGCTGGGGTTATGTGTGTGAGGCGGGAAGCGTTTGAGAAATGTGGAGATGGCGCGTCAAGGGGCGCGTGCGTGCAATTGTGTGCAGAACAAAATGCGACGGAACTTCCTTCACGTTGGCCTCGAACGGCGAGAGCCGGGCGGCGCGTCGTGCGATTTGCGCGTGGCGGACATCGTGCGGGTGCCGAGAACGCCGCCGGCGGGCGGGCTTCATGCCGGCGGTCCTCGTGTGACGCGCTGGTGAGCGGGGGCGGAAGGGCGAGCCAAGAAGCGGACGAGACAAACGGCCGTTCAGAGAAAAAAAGGGAGACAGCAAGCGCAAAAAAACACGTGCGGCTGCGAGTCGCAGCGAGCGAGCACACTACGTTTCTGCTCCTTCGTTGATTTTACAACAACTTGATGTTCCTGCGCTTTGGATTGGCGGCGAGCATCAAAAATTTGTACGGTCCACTCACTTTCTAATGCGCACAGTCGAAAGATTGCCACCCTCCGTTTCTTGTTCCGTCGTCGTTTCTTGTGCCGATAAGGCGCCGCCGCGCTCGGACGGCCGCCCCCGCCCCCTCACTCGTCCGGCTTGGCGGGGTCCAAAGCGGGGAGGGCGAGGTTGCGGATCCGCTCGTTCAACTGCCGCGGCCCGCCGTATTTCTCCAGCAAGAGGCAGACGATGTCGCGCGTCAGGAACACGCGTTCCAAGGAGACGTCGGAATTGAAGCGGGTCAACGCGGCCCTGCGCGCAGAGACGTTGAGCCCGATCTTGGCGGCGGCCGCAAACTCGGGCGCGTACTTGGTGTTGGAGTAAATCCCTTGCTGAGAGTCAAGCCAACCGCGCCTCTCGGCGAAGCGCAGGTGCTTGCCGAGGTCGGCCTCGGGCGAGATGCCCAGGTGCTGCCTTGCTTGCGACTCGTCGATCATGCAAAAGTGGAAAAACGGCGAATCGCCCAGCAGGGGCCCTTGCCCGCCTCTGCCGTTTCTGCCAGTTCCGCTCCCAGGATCAACCTTCTCGATTCCGCACGGCGTGCACAGCATCGAGCCGTCGACCGGGTGGCGACAGCGCGTCCGCGTTGCACAAATGACGCAGTTGGCGGCCTGGCTCACCGGCACGTACTCCTGGAAGCCCGTCATGTTCAGCGCTCGGTCTTCGACCAAACGCTCGACCGAGCGGAGGCGCGTCGCCGGGTTTTTCACGCAAAAGCCTCCCCAAAAAGACGCGACGGCGTCGCGCGCCTCGAGAGAGCATCGCGCGATCACCGTCCAGTCGTACGGGTCCAGCACGCCCGTGAGCATCATGAGCTTGAGCAGCAGCAGGAAAAAGGCTGGCGCCGAGGAGGTGGTAGCCGCGCCGGCGGTCCCTTGCTCGTTCGGGCGAGGAGGCGCTGCCGCCGGCCGCTTGCTTGTTTTCTCCATGTTTTTTGCGATGTGGCGCTGCTCGTGTTGGGTGTGAGGTGGGAAGCGCACGCCGTCTAATGAGGACGAGCGTTTGGGGAAGGGGAAATGGCGAGGGCGCGTCGCGCGCATTTGTGTGCAGAAAAACGACGACGCGGGCCGGAATTCCCGGCCCGATAAAAAACACAATTTTGCCGTCTCCAACGGGAATTTGGACGGCGGCGCGCTCGCGCGTCGATTTATTTTTAGCATTTCCTTCATCCACGTCCGCGAGCCTCTCGCCAAACCTTTTGGAACAGATCCGATCTTTGTTTTCAAATCCCGGTCACCAAGAAGGGAACCTGCTACCTACCCCCCCTCCCTCTCTCCCTCTCTTCCTCCTCACCCCGCCGCCGGCAGCGGCGCCCTCGCCTCCCTCACGCCCGCCGCCGCCGCCGCCACCGCCGCCCTCGCCCCCTCGAGCGCCGCCTTGACGTCCAGCCTGTGCCCCAGCGCCAGGCCCAGCGCCGCGTTGAGCTGCGCCGACAGCGCCCCGGCCTCGGCGGCGCAGCGGGCGCGCGCGTCCTCGAGCGCCCGCGCCGCCTCCTCGGCCCGCGCCTCGGCCTCGGCAACGCCGCCGCCCACGCGCGCCCGGACGGCCGCGCACTCGCGCGAGATCCGGTCGGCGTGGCCCGCGGCGGCGGCCACGTCCGCGTCGAGCGCGGCCTTGAGCTCGCGGTGCGCGGCCTCCAGCCTGCGCAGCGCGGCCTCGGCGGCGTCCGCGTCGGCCGCGCGCTCGGCGCCCTGCTCCTCGGCGGAGGCGAGGGCTTCCCCCAGGGCGAGCGCGTCCTGCGCCAGCTCCCTCGCCCGCGAGCGGTAGTTCTCGCGCAGGCGGGCGAGCGCCGGGCGGACGGCGCCCTTCGGGTCGACGCCGCGCAGCATGCCAACGGGGTCGTCGGCGTGGCGGTCGACGACGCCGCCGGAGGAGGGGCAGGAGGCGGGCGGGGCGGCGGCGCTGCCGTTGCCGTTGTTGCCGTTGCCGTTTGCCGACGCCGCGCCTCCGCCCGCGCCTGCGCCCGCGCCTGCCGCCGTTCCCGCGCCGCCGCCGCCGCCGGTTCCGCCCCCGTCCCCCACCTCGAAGCGCACCCCCCCGGCCCGCTTGGCCGCCATCGGCGCGAGCGCCAGGCGCCGGCACTCGGCGTGGTAGGGCCTCAGCGCCGCCTCGAGCGACGCGCACGCCGCCTCCAGCGCCGCCTCCAGCTCTGCGCACCGGGCGGCCGCGCCCTCGCGCTGCGCGCCCGCCGCCTCTAGTGCCTCCTTTGCGGCCGCCCGCTCGGCCAGCAGGCGGCCCACGTCGGCGCGCGACAGGGCCTGCGCCTGCACGACGGACCGGAGGCCGGCCGCCTCGCGCTCGAGCTCGTCGGACTGGGCTTTACGGGCGAGGGCGTCGGCGCGGCGCTCCTCCTGTTTTTTGGCCAGCGCGCCCGCGGCCTGCCGCTGCTGCTCGAGCGCCGCCTCGAGCTTGCGGCGGTCGGCGGCGCACGCGTCGCGCCTCGCCGCCGCGGCCTCGAGGGGCGACGGGCTCGCGCGCAGCTCGGCGGCCTGGCGCGCCAAGGCCGCTGCCTCGTCGGCGGCGGCGGCGGCGGCGGCGCCCGCGGCCTCGCGCCGCTTTGCGAAGGCTCCGCTCATCGCGGCGTCGGCCGCCGCCACAGAGGCGTCGTCGCCGAGCAGAAAGTGGCGGTAGGCCGAGGAGACGTAGCGGAAGAAGCGGCGCTCGCCGCGCGCGCGGCCCTCGGCGGCGTCAAAGGCGTCGGCCTCGCCCCCCCCTTCGCCGCCACCGCCGCCGCCGCCCTCGCCGTCGCCGCCAATGCCGCCGCCGCCGCCGCTCCCCGCCGCCGCCGCCGCCGCCGCCGCATCCACCATCGTGAGGTCGTCGCCCTGCTGCGCCGCCATCTGCGTGCCCGGGCGGCGGGCCGACATGGGCCCGGACGATGACATCGGGTGCAAGCCGCCGCCAACATTTCCGCCGCCGCCGCCGCCCGAGCCGAGGCCGCCGTTGTCGCGCCGCTCCTGCTCCTGCGCGGCCTGCTCCGCCCTCTCCTCGTAGCACAGGAGCTCGACCAGCCACGCCAGTGCGGCCAGCACCGATGGCCACGAGTGCGGGCTCCCGACCGCGAACAGGGCCGACTTGGGAACCTGGAAGGGGTAGCCCAGGCGCTTGAGCAGGGCGGGGACCTCGTCCTCGGCACGGCCGAAGGCTTTCGCGTAAGAGGGGTCGAACCGGGCCGCGAGGAACTGCGCGACGAGGGCGAAATCCTTGGCGGTCGGGGAGCGCAGCAGTTTTGGCGACAAAGGGTGCGGGTAGCCGCGCGCGGGCAAAAAGGCGAGCAGCGCGCGGATGCAGCCGTCCTGGAAGTCGCGGCTGGCGACGGGGCGGGGGTCGGCGCGCAGGAAGGGCGGCGGCGCCGAGGAGGAGCCCAGGCCGAGGCCGCCGGCGAGGCCGGCCAGGCCGCCCGCGCCGCCGCCGGCGCCGCTGCCGCCCTTGTGCCCGCCCATGCCGGCGCTCGGGTGGACGTAGACGGAGGAGCGGCGGGCGCCGCCGGCCGCGTCCAGCAGGGCGGAGGAGGAGGACGGGTTGCCTTGGCTGCCGCCGCTGCCGCCGCTCGCGCCGCCGCCGGGCGCGCCGCCGCCGCCGCCGCCCTCGCCGCCGCCAAAGCCGGTCGACGCCCACGGCGCCATCGAGTAGCGCCCGCCGCCGCGCGCGGCCCCGGGGCCCGGCGGCAGGCGCGCGGCGGGCTTGCCGGACGGTTCCGGCTGCAGGCTCGACAGGCCGCCCGCGGACGCGTTGAAGTGGAGCGGGCCCAGCGTCTGCCGGCGGTTGTTGTTGTTGCTGCTGCTCATCGTGTTCTGCTTTCGTTTTGGGTAGGTCTCTCTCTCACTTGACGCCCGCCGCACGGACGGGCTGGTCTGTGTGCGATGGTCACCAGCAGGGCAACGCGCTTGGGATTTGGGGCGGCGCGCGCGTTGTTGTGGGAGCAAAAGCTTGCAACAGAGGAGAGCTGTCAGATTTTTATTTGAACGAGTGTTCCTTCTCTTTGGGTCTCCCCCCGCGCGGTGTCGTCGCGTGAGGAGACGGGTAGTCGTGGTGGCGCGCGCGCGTGTGTGTGTGTATGTGAGTCTTTCGCACGATTGACCGTGGGCGCGTTTCGTATGAGGAGGAGGCGAAAACGCGAAAAAGACACAGGTTCCGCCCTCCTTCACTTGAATCGTCCGCCCAAAATCCCAAACACATCATCCGTCACCCATCCTCAGTCGCGCTCGCTGATCGCCACCAGCGCCGCGTCCACCTCTTCGTTCGACAGCACCCGGAAGGGCGGCAAGTCCGGCCCGAGCGCCGCAGCCGTGCCGCCGTCCGCCGCCAGGACGCCGCCAAACGCGCCGCCGCCGCCGCCGCCGGCCGCCGCCGCCGCAGCAGCGGCCACCGCCGACGGCGCCTCGGACGCGCGCACGACGCCGACCTCGATCTCCGACGCCTTGAACTCCTCGCCCATGACGCTCTGCAGCGTCCCCACCGCCACGTGCAGCGCCTCCTCGTACGAGAACCCCTTGGGCCCCCCAGCGGCCGCGCGCCGCCGCGCCGCGCTCTCGTCCGCCTCGTCGTCGTCGTCGTCCGCCTCGCCGCCCGCGCCGCCGCGCGCCGCGCCCGCCTTGAGCCCGCCCCCCGGCGCCCCGTACGCCGCGCGCACCTTCTTCTCCAGCGCGCTCGTCGCCTCGACCTCCTTGGCGCCCACCGCCGCCGCCTTGTGCCCCGCGAAGTACCCCGCCGGGTCGCTCTTGTACAGCAGGGGGCCGCGCTCCTCGTCGACGCCGCACAAGAGAGTGACCACCGCCAAGGGCCTCATGTAGGCGTGCTGCGTGTACACCTGCGCGCGGTCGGCCAGGATGCGCGCCAGGGCGTCGACGGGGGGCTCGTAGCCGTTCTGGAAGCGAAAGTCGGCCGCCTGCTGGCGCAGCTGCTGGATGACGGCCCGGCAGTCGGCGGGCGGGCCCGTCAGCAAGGCGCCGACGAATTTCGTGACGCGCAAGAGGCGGGTGAGCGAGGCCGGGTCGACGAGCGAGTCGGCGGGCTTGCGCGGGGCGACGAGGACGACGCCGTCGCGGGCGCGGACGGCGACGCAGGTGGCGCCCGTGGCGCGGACGGCCTTGAAGGCGTACTCTGTTTTTGTGTTGGTTTTTTGTTTCAAGTCGCTGGCGGCGGCGGTGAGCGAGGGGGGACTAGCGTCGGGCGACGGCGCGCGCGCAGTTCTGGTTTTCTTTTCTCGAGCAAGTGTGCACTCTGCGGCGCGTCGCGGGCTGGCGGATGGGCAAACTTGCGCCCATCACGCGGTGATCGCAAAGGTGGACGCTGTGACCGGGCGCATACGAGGGGAAGGACGACAGAAAAGGGCGTTTCTCTCCCTCCTCCGCTTCTCAATCAGCTCTCAAACGCACCGACTTGGAACAGGCGGCCCTCCGGGCTGAATATGGTGATGTGCCGGTCGTAGCCGGATCCGCCGCGCGACATGGTGGCGGGCCGCTGGTGGACCCCGGGCACGCGCGCTTCTTTCTGGCGTCCAACTGAAGACTCTCGTCACGCGAGTTTTTGGTTTCGCCTTGTTTTTGATGGGGACGCCGCGGAGCTCGGCGCTTTGATCTCTTCTCCAGTTTCAGCGTGAGAGATGGGTTGGGCGATCAAGAGTCTGAAGTGTGTTGGCGAGCTTGATGGAGTGAAGGGGCAAGTTTTGGGCAACGATCGCGCGGACGCCGACGCGCGCGCCGACGCCGACGCCGACGCCGACGCCGACGCCCTCGCCAGGTCGTCGCAGGAAGAAAAAGCGCGGATCCCTCCTCCGCCAGAGGCAACGCGCACAACTCGACCGCGCGCGAGGCCCAATCGTTCGAGGCGCCATAGCACTACCTCTTTTCACTCGCCGATTGCTCCAGGACACAGAGAAACCAAACCTATCGGGCGACGCGCCGCCATACACCGCAATCACACAAACGACGAGAGAGGCGCGTTGGGCGCGCCCGCTTCAGTCCCGACAGCAGCGCCACCTCACATCAAAGCATGACCAGCGACAGCGAGGCCCCGCGCGCGGTGGCAGCAGGAGCAGGAGGGAAGATGAGGGAAAAGAAGGCGCACCCAAAGGCAGGAGGAGGCCGAAACGCAGCCGTGCTCTCGGACCCGCGCTTCGCGGCCGCCGCGTCCGACCCGCGCTTCGCCGGCATCAGCAAGCGCCGCACCGCCGTCGAGATCGACGACCGCTTCGCCGGGATGTTCTCCGACCCGGACTTTGAGGTCAAGCGCAAGGCCGGCGGCCTCGACAAGCGCGGGCGCAAGGCGGCGGCGCCGCCGACGGCGGGCGGCGGCGGCGGCGGCAGAGCGGGGAGCGCCCAGGCGGGCAAGGGCGGCGGCGGCAAGGACGGCAAGACGGCCGGCGGCGCGGAGGAGCTGCGCCGGTTCTATCGCCTGCCGGACGAGGACAAGGGCGCGGGCAAAGGGAAGGAAGAGGCCGCCCCTCGCGACGGCGGCGACGGGGGGAAGCGGGCCGGCGGCGCGCGGGGAGCAAACGGGAGCGGCCGCGGCGGTGGCGTGTCGGCCCCAGCCGACGACGACGACGAGGAAATCCGCGTGCGCCTGCGCTGGGCCCGCGCGCGCGGCCTCGCGCCCGTGTCGGACTCGTCCGTTTCCGACAGCGACGACGACGACGACAGCAGCGACGGCAGCGGCACCAGCGGCAGCAGCGGCAGCGGCAGCGGCAGCGGAAGCGGCAGCGACGGCTCTTCGTCCCCCAGCGGCAGCGACAGCGGCAGCGACAGCGACGACGGCGACGCCGCCGAGCGCCAGGCCCGCGAGGAGGACGAGCGCGAGCGCAAGCTCGTGCAGCGGTGGGGCGTCGGCGCGGTGGCCTCCGCCGCGTCGGCAGGCGCGCAAGAGGAAGTGCCCCTGACGTCCGAGGCCACGCGCCGCCTGGCCGTCGTCGACCTGGACTGGTCGCACATCGCCGCGGCCGACATCTTCGCCGTGCTCGAGTCCTTCCTGCCGCGCAACGCGGGCGGGGGGGGCGGAGGGGAAGGCGACGGAAAAAGCGGCGGCGGCGGCGGAAAAGACGGCGGCGGCGACGAGAGCGGCGTCGGCGACGTCGGCGGCGGCAGGCTGCTCAGCGTCCGCGTCTACCCCTCGGACTACGGCCTGGAGCGCATGGCGGCCGAGGCGGTGGCGGGTCCCGTCGGCCTGTGGGAGAACGCCGGGGCGGACGGCGGGGCCAAGGAGGGGGTCGCCAAGGGCGATGAGGACGGCGGCGGGAGCGGCGACGGCGAGAGCGGGAGCGGCGCCGAGAGCGGGAGCGAGAGCGGCGACGACGTCGGCGCCGACGCCAGCAAGAGGGGCGGCCGCGCCGCCGCCCGGCGCGCCGCCCTCCACGGCGTCGACCTCGACCGCCTGCGCGCCTACGAGCGCTCCAAGCTGCGCTGGCACTACGCGGTCGCAGAGTTCGACTCGGCGCGGACCGCCGAACGAATCTACCGCGAGTGCGACGGCCTCGAGTTTGAGCGCACGGGCTGCCGCCTGGACCTGCGGTTCGTGCCGGACGCGGCCGTCCTCCCGCGCTCCCAGGGGGGGAGCGGCATGTTGGAGGGGCGCGAGGCGCGCGACGCGTGCGTGGGCGCGCTTCCCACCGGGTACGCGCCGCCGGCCGACCTGGACGAGGCCGGCGGCGCGGTCCAAGGGACGGCGCCCCGCTTGACGTGGGACGCGCCGGACCGGGGGAGGAGGCGGGCGCTCGGGCGGCGCGTGAAGGAGGACGAGCTGCACGAGGACGACTTTGCGGCCTACCTGGCGTCGGCGACGACGAGCGAGGAGGAGGAGGAGGAGGAGGGGGAGGGGCAGGAGAGCGGGAGCGAGGGCGAGGAGGAGGGGGAGAAGGGGCGAGGCGTCGCCGGCGTGGGGACAAAGGCGGCGGCGGGGTCCGGCAAGCGCGCCGACCGGCGGCGCGAGTACGCGGCCCTCCTGCTCGGCGGCGGCGGCGGCAACGGCAAGGGCGCCGCTGACAGCGGCGACGACGAGGATGAAGAGGAGGTGGTGGCGGCCGTGCGCAAGGGCGGCAAGAGCTGGGCCGGCGCCGCGGGCGGCGCCGAAGATGGCGAAGCCGCTGCCGACGGCGACGGCGCCGCCCCTGCCGCCCGCCCCTCTGCCAAGCCCCGCGCCCCCCCCCCCTCCCGCAAGGCCGACCGCGCCATGGAGATGCGCGTGACTTTCGGCGCCGAGGACGGCCGCTCCGCCCTCGAGGCCCTGCGCGCCAAGGCCGCCGAGGCCGACGCCCGCCGCGCCGCCGGGAGCGGCGCCGCCGGTAACGAGACCGCGAGCGCCAAGCGCGGTGGCGGCGGCGGCGGCGGCGACAAGGCGGCCGCCGAGGCGTGGCGCGCCTACACGGAGCGCCGCGCCGAGCGCCGGCGCGAGCGCAAGAAGCAGGGGCGCGCGGGCGCCGGCAGCAGCAGCGGCAGCGACGACTACGAGGACAGGCCGGCGCGGCCCCGCGGGGCGGCGCGGGGCGGCGGCGAGGGGAGCGACGGCGGCGGCGAAGATGGCGCCAAGGTGGGCCCAGCGAAAGCGAAAGCGACCGCCGCCGCCGACGACCCGTTCGACGACCCCTTTTTCAAGGACGACGCGGGCGCGGACGACGCCGACGGCTTTGAGGCCGCGTTTGCGCGCCGCGAGCACGAGGGGGACGAGGACGCGGACGAGCTTATTGGGGGCGGCGGGAGGGCGGCGGCGGCGGCGGCGGCGGCGGCGACCGGGCGCGGCGGCAAAAAGGGCGCCTCTGCCGACGGCAAAAAGACCAAGAAGAAGAGGAACAAGGGCGGCGGCGACAGCGACGACGACGCCGCCGCGGCTCCGGACCCGGCCGCCGCGGCCCGCCGCCGCGCCGAGCTCGAGCTCCTGGCCATGGACGACGGCGCCCTCCGCGCCGCCACAGGCGGCGGCGACCGCGCGGCGGCCGCGGCGCTCGCGCTGTCGTCGTCTTTGCGGCGCGGCGGCAATGGCGGTGGCGGCGGCGGCGACGCGTCGCCGGACGAGGACGGCCTCGACGGCCGGGCGCGCCGGCCCGCCGGCAAGGGCGGCGCCAACCCCCCGCCGTCCTCGTCGCGCCTGTCGGCCAAGGCCCGCGCAAAGCAAAAGGCCCAGCAGAAGCGCGAGCGCCGCGCGGCGGCGGCCGTCGGGCGCGACGACGACGACGACGGCAGCGGTCTTGGCCGCGGCGGCGGTTTTTGCGGCGGCGGAAATGGCGCCGCCCCTGCCGAACCCATGGCCGACCCGCGCTTCGGCCCCCTGCTCAAGGGCTCGGCCGACTTTGCGCTCGACCCGACCGACCCGCGATTCCGCCTTATGCAGGAGCGGCGGGTGGCCATGGCGGCGGTGGGCGACTCTGGGGGCAGCGGCAGCGGTCTAGGCGGCGGCGGCGGTCTCGGCCGGCTGGGCAAGCGGGGTCGCGGTGAGGACGAGCGGACGCGGCGCGCGCGGCAACGCCTCGAGGACGAGGAGGCGGGGCGGGCCGCGCAGGAGGACGGACGCAAGGGGGGCGGCGGTGCTAAGCGGGGAGCGGCGGCGGCTGCGCCTGCCCCGGCGGCGGCCGCCTCGGGGGCGCCCTCGCCGCCTTCGGCCGCGGCGGCGGAGGCGCGCGCCCTGGGGGCCAAGCTCAAGCGCAAGGCCGAGACGGCCAAGGCGGCCGAGGCGGCGCGCGCGCGGGGCGGGCCTCGGTTTTAAGTAGGGTTTTTTTAAACGGGATTCTTCAACGGGCCACGCCGCGCGGGCGCGTCGGGCCACTGAGGCTTTTGGCCGAGGATTTCTCGAGCACGCGGGCGTCGATTTGCGCGACGTGCTCGATGGGTCGACGTGCTGTGCGTCGAGGCCGATACAATCGCACCATTGATCATTGGAGATGAGATGCGTGAGACTTTTCGCCGTGAGTCATCTCTCTATCAGAGCGCCCTGCCGCCGATCCGCTGATCACGCTCGAGCGGCGGCAGGGCTGGCGAGAACGGTCGCGTGACGGGCGGACGAGTCGGACGGCGGGCGGCGCCGTATGTGTGTGCGCCCCCAATGCCGGCATTCTCTCCCCCAATCATTGCGAGAGCTCACCTAGTACACCATCCCTCTAGCTTTCCTCGCATTACCCTCCCATTCCTTGATTGGCGTTTCATCTCGTTCTGCCTCCAAGAGCCCCTTTGAGACATCATCGTGGCGCCACGGGGTCTCACAACGCCGTCATCGCAACTCCTCGCCGGACAATCAAACATTATCACGACTCCATCCTGCGATTGAGGGTCTCTTGCAGGGGCCCCGGCGCACCCTGGAAGGGGTTTCCATTCCTTCAAGGAAAAGAGTGGCACCCGAGTGACGAATCAATCCATCAATCAATCGCCAATCAATCTCCTCCAATGGAAGACACGTTCGACAGGCGCGGCGGTACCGCCGCCACGGCATCATCGCTCGACATCGAGGCGCCGCCCTCGGCCTCGGCCTCGGCGTCGCCGTCGCCCGAGCGCGGCCGTGACGGCGACGGCGGCGGTCATGGCGGCGGCGACAGGGGCGACGGCGGCGGCGGGCCGCGATCGGGCGGGGCCGCCGCCGGCCCCACCTGGCGCAAGAGCCACGACGGCCCCTCGCCCCCCGCGCCGCCCGCCCGCGCCCGCCTTGCCCCGCTCGCCGCCGCGCTCCGCGCAGCGTCGCCGTGGCGCCTCCTGCCCCCCAGCCGCCAGCCGACCGCCGCCGACGCCGCGATGGCGGCGCTGGCCGGAGCGCTGCATCCCCTGGCGCTCGCCTCCTTCGTGGCCGACGCGGCGGTCGCGGCGCTGCTCGTGGGCCCCGTGCTGTTCGCGGGCGGAGACGGCGATTTGATGGGCGGCGGCAGTGGCGGCGGCGGCGGCGGCGGCTCGGGAGCAGCGGCGGCGGCGCCGCCGCCGCCGCGGCCGCCGCCGCAAGCGCGCGACTGGGCCTCTGGCCCCCGCCGCCCGCTCCTGGAGCCGCACCGCTGGCACCCCCGCCCAGCAGCAACATCAGCAGCGTCGGCGCCGCCGCCGGCCTCCGCCGCGCCGCTCCCGGCGTCGGCCGTTCCCTCGCTGGCCCTGTCGCTGGCCGCGCTGTTTGCGGCGGCGGCGCTGCTGGCGCCCGCCTGCTTTGCCGGCGTCGTCCTGCTCGCGCGCAACGACTTGGTCTCGGGCGCCGTGATGTTCTTCGCGTCGGCCGTCGAGGACGTGTACCGCATGCACCTGCGGCAGCGGCCGGCGGACGTGGCGATGCCGGCGGAGGCGGCGCCTGGGGGCGGCGGAGGCGGCGGCCGCAACGGCCAAGGAGGGCGGCGGCAGCGGCGGCGGCGGCGGCGGCGGCCGGCGGCGGCCGCGAGAGCGGCGGGCGAGGGTTCTTCGACGGACGGTCCGCAGGGCGAGGGCGACGGCGCCGACGGGGGAATGACAGTTGTCCGCGCGGGGCCGCCGCGCCCGCGCAGCGCCCCGCGGCCGGGCGCCTGGCCCGCCGCTGCTGCTGCTGCCGCCCCCCTCGCGCTACCGGCGCCGCCGCCACCTTTGGCCGGCGCCGGCGCCGCCGCGCCGCTCGAAATTGTCGTGGTGGTGGCGGCGGCGGCGGAGCCAGAGGCGCCGGGCGCGCATCCGCCGCAGGCCAGCCGCGCCGCTCCTTCCTCCTCCTCCTCCTCCTCCTCCTCTTCCGGGAGCTCCCCCCCTTCGTCGCCGCGCGGCCTGGCCAGCAGCCGCCGCCGCCACGGCCGCGGCTGCGCGGCGCCCCGCTGCGCGCTCGCGCTCGCGCGCGCCGCCGCCGCCGCCTCGTGCCTCGCGCTCGCCTCCTGTGTCGCGGGGGTCTACGTCGCCGCCTGCTACGCCACCCTCGCCTTTCTGAGCGTCCCCGTGATGGACCTGGTCTCCGCGGCCGCGCTCCTGCTGCCCGGGCTGCGCCGCGCGGCCCGCCGGCGCGACCTCGCCTTCCTAGAGTCGTACCGCGCCTTTCGCGGCGCCTCGCAGGCGGCGCTGCAGTCGCTGCCGATGGCGGCGGTGTGCGCGGCGCTGCTCGCGGCGGACGGCCGCGAGGTCCTGTGGTGGCCGTCGGCGGCCCCCCCGGCGGCCGGGGGCGCTGCCGCCGCCGGCGCCTCGTCCGCCCGCGCCGCCGCACTCCCGGGCGCCGCGACCCCGGTGCCCGTCCCCGGCGCCGTCGCGGGCGGCGGCCTCGGCAGCGGCGGCAGCGGCGGCGGCTTTGCCGACGGCGGCGGCTGGGTCGAGCGCCCGGCGCCGCCCGCCCCGGCGCAAGCAGGCGGCATCGGCGGCGCAAGAGGGGCGCCCCTAGTGCTGCCGCTGCCGCTGCCGCTGCTGCCGCCGCCGCGCGCGCTGCTGGCCGCCTGCCTGGCGCTCGCCGCGCTGCACTTTCTCCTGCGGCTGGCGCTGCTGGGCCTCGAGTCGGCGGCCGCGGGCGCACCGTCGCTGGCCGTCCACGCGTTGCGCGTGCTGCGCCTGCGCGGCGGGGCGCTGCTGCCGGCCGCGCTGGCGCGCGAGGCCGTCGAGGGCGCGATCGTCTCCTTCTCGCCGCCGCCGCCGCCTTTCCGCTCCGCTCCTGCTGCTGCTGAGGGCGGCAAGTGCGGCGTCGACGGCAGCGGCGGCGGCAGCAGCAGTGGCACCATTAGCAGCGCCGGCAGCGACGGCGGCGGCCCCGACGCCGACGCGTCTCACTGCTCGCGTCGGGGGAAAGAGTGGCGGGACCAGGGCGAGGCCGCCGGCCCCCCGCGCCCCCGCCCGCCGCCGCCCACGGCCGTCGTGCAGCTTGGCCGCGAGGGCCGGCTAAACGGCGCCAAGGGTGTCGGGCGTGTCGGGGGCGGCGGCGGCGCCAGAGACGACGACGACGACGACGACGACGACGACGGGCTGCGCATCGTCCCCTTGCACCTGTTCCCCAGCGACGGCGGCGCGCTGACTGACGCCCAGGCGGCGCGCGTGGCGGCCGCGACTGTTGAGGTGGCGGTGCGGCGCCTGCGGCGGGCGGCCGCGCAGGCGCAGGCGCTCGAGGCAGGCGGGGACGGCAGCGGCCGGCGCATGGCGCCCCCTCTCCCGCCCCCGCCACCGCCGCTTCTCACGGTCGTCATCGACGGCGGCGCTGGGCGGCGGCCGCTTTCCGTGGCCGCGCTGCTGCGGCCGCTGGCGGCGCTCGCCGCCTGCCCCTTGCCCGAGGGCGGCGGCGGGCCGCCGGTCGCGTGCGCCGTGCGGCTCGAGCGCTGCCACGTGGGCGCCGAGGCGCTGCGGCGCCTGCTGCCGCCGCAGCCGCAGCGGCAGCAGCAGACGAACCAACGGTGGTGGCAGCGGCGGTGGTGGCAGCGAGAGACGGCCGAGCGCGCGCGGCCCTCGCCCCCGCCTCTGCCTCCGCCGCCCTCTCCCGGCCTCGTCCTGCGCGCCCTCTGCGTCTCGCACTGCCACCTGGGCGCCGGCGCGTGCGCCGCGCTTGCGTCGGCGGGCGGCGGCGGCGGCAGCGCGCTCGAGGTCCTCTCCCTGTCGTGCTGCTCCGTCGCCGACGGCGCCGACAGCGCCGCCCTCGCGCTCGTGCAGGCCGTGACCGCGAAGGGGCCGCCGCCACCATTGCCGCCGCCGTCCGCGCGCTCGCCTTCCGCGCGCTCGCCGTCCTTGCCCTCGCCGCCGCTTCACTCAGGCCTGCGGTCGGTCGCGCTGTGCGGGTGCGGCGGCGGCGGCGCGCGCCTCGCCCTGGGCCTGGCCGCAGCGCTGCGCGCGGGCACGCTCTCCCCCTCGCTCGAGAGCGTCAACCTGGCGTACAGCCGCGTGGGCGCCGCCGCGGCGCGCGAGCTGGCCGCGGCGCTGGCGGCGGCGGCTGGCGCCGGCAGTGCAGGGGGCGCGGCGGGGGGCGCGGCGGGCGGCGCCACCTCCCCCCCCGGCCTCCCCGCCGCCCTAACGACGATCGTTGTGCGCCGCAAGGACGTGGGAGGGGGCGCGTCCGACGGCCTCGGCGCGTTGCTGGGCCTGCTCGGCGGCTCGCAGCAGTCCCTCGTCCTGCGGCGCTCGGCGGCGGTGGACGAGACGGCGGACGAGGCGGCGGCGGCGGCGGCGGCGGCGGCGGCTGCTGCTGCGGCGGCGGCGGCTGCGGCGGCGGCTGCTGCTGCGGCGGTGGCGGCGGCGGCCTCTCCCCTTGCTCCCCTTGCTCCCCCCACGGCCCTCGAGCTCGTCCCGCTCACGCCGGATGCGTCACCCAGGGGCCTCTCCGCCGCGCTCTTTTTGTGCGACACCGACCTGGCGGCGGGCGGCCTCGAGTTGGAGGATCGCGACGCGAGCGAGGGTGGCGGCGGCGGCAGCGCTGGTTGGAGCGGCGGCGGCGGCGGCGGCGGCGGCGGCGGCGGCGGCGGCCTCGGGCGCTCGCTCCGCCTCTGGGCCCGCAGCCGCAGCGGCGCGGGCGCCCCGCCCGTGCTCGTGCTCGTCAGCCAGCGCGGATGCGCGGACGCCGTCGCCGCGGCCGTGCGCGCCTGCCCGCCGGGGTCGCTCGCGGAGATAGACCTCGCCACAGCGCCGCGAGGGGCCGGGGCGGCCTGGGCCGGCGCTGGCGGCGCGGGCGGCGGATGCGGCGGCAGCGGCGGCGGCGGCCCATCCCGCCCCTCGCTCCCCCTGGCGTTTGGCGACGCCGGCGCGACGCGCCTCGGCGAGGCGCTCGCGTCCGCGCCCTCGGCCACCCGCGCCGCCCTGCGCGCGCTGCGCTTGCCCCCGCCGCCGCCGCCGCACGGAGGGGCGGCGGCGGCGAGCCCGCAGCGGCTGCTGCTGCTTCAACAGGGCGTGACCGACGCCGGCCTCAGGAGCCTCCTCCTGCTGCGCCCGCGCCCGCGCGCCGCGAGGAGCGGCGGTGCCGCCGCCCCTTTGGCGCCGCCGCCGCCCGACCCGCGCCCGCTCATCTCGCTGCCCGGCCTGCAGGAGCTCGACCTGGGCGCGTGCACGCTGACGGACGCGGCGGCCGAGGACGTACTGCTGCGGGCGGTGGGGGGAGGGCGTCCCGGGGGCGGCGGCGACGGCGGCCGAGGCGGCAACGGCGGCGGCGGCGACGGCGCCTCCTCCTCCTCCTCCTCCGCCTCTTCTCCGCCCCCATCCTCGCTGCCGACGCTGCGGCGCCTCGACCTGCGCGGCAACCGCTACCCGCTCGACGTGCGCACGCTGCGCCGCCTGGCGGCGCCCGGCCGCCCGGCGGCGGCGCCCCTCGCCGTCGCGCTGCGCGTCGGGCGGCGGCGGCGGCCGACGCCGCCGCAGCCGCCGGGCGCGCCGCGCACGCGCCGCGAGCCCCTGTGCGCGGACGGCGGGGACGCGGACGAGGACGACGACACGTGCGGCGTGTGCCTGGACGCGCGCGCGGCCCTGCGCGTCTCGCCGTGCGGCCACCGCCTGTGTTCCGCGTGCCTCCGGCTGCTGCTCGTGCAGGAGGACGCGGCGGCGCTGGCGGCGGCGGCGGCGGCGGCGCACCGGCAGCAGCAGCAGCAGCAGCAGCAGCAGCAGCGGCAGCGCTGCCCCTTTTGCCGGGGCCCGCTGCTCGGGTTCGAGTACTGCGCGCAGAGCCTGGAGTTTGGGGACGAGGAGGAGGACTAATGATGATGAAAAAGTGACGACGCTGGCGTGGCGGGAATGGCCGTCCCCAAGCCTCGCCCCCTCGCCCCCTCCTTGAAAACATTGGGAAGAACTGAAGCATTTTTCAAACTTGCGCCGGCGGCGCGGCTTATTGTTGTTGTTGTTGTTGTCTCTCTCTCAACCCGTCTTCAAAGCAAACGTCGAACGCGCGCCTCTTCTCCCCCCCGGCGACACACGACGACCTCACGCCGCCTCCACGGCCAGGGCCGCCTCCCCCCGCGCGCGCCGCTGCGCGTCCGTCGCCGCGCGCACGGCGCGCGCAGAGGCGGCGGCCGCGCCCGCGGGCACGCCGTCGGCTGGCATCAGCGCCCCGCCGCCGCCGCCGCCGCTGCCCGGGGCGGACGAGGCCGTTTCTGCCGCAGCCTTGGCTCCCCGGTCCGGAGCCGCAGCAGCCGCAGCAGCCGCACCCGCAGCCGTCGCCCCGCCGCCTCCGTTGCCGCCGCCGCCGCCGCCCCCGAGGCTCGCGCCCAGCAGGCCCCCCGGCTCGTCCGGCGCGCTGCCCAGCGTCCTCATGCATGCCACGAAGCTGCGCAGGATGCTGGGCAGGTCCGGGTACGCCGCGTAGGGGACGCCGCGGCGGGCGCACTCGTCCGACACCACCTCGGCGATCGCCGGGTAGTGCGCGAAGGCGACCGCGGGGAACAAGTGGTGCTCGATCTGGAGGTTGAGCCCGCCCGTCACGAAGTTGGCGACCTTGCCGCCCCAGTTGGCCGAGGCGAGGACCTGCTGCAAGCCCCAGTCGCGGCCGGCGGGGGCCGGGTGGGCGAGCAGGGCGGCGCGCGCGGGCAGGTGGGGCAGGGCGCCGGCGTCGCGGCCGCGGTCGGCCGCCGCCTCGCCCTCGCCCTCGCGCTCCTCGCGCTCCTCGCGCTCCTCGCGCTCCTCGCGCCCCTCCTCCTCTTCCTCGCCGCGCACAGGCTTGTTCTCCGGGACGTTGTGCGACACGAAAAACATGAGCGCCAGCACGAACGACAGCACCACGGAGTAGGTCGCGGCGCCGGCCAGCGTGGCCGCCCAGCGCGACGCGAAGAAAGGAGGGGCCGCCAAGAGGAGGAGGTCGCACGACGAGCGCAGGGCGGCGGCGGCGGCGACGACGGGGCCGCCCGCCGCGCCAGCGGCCGCCGCCTCCGCAAACAAGGTAGATGGGGCGGGCGCGGGCGCGGGCGGCGCGCCAAAGCCCGGGGGAGGCGGCGGCATGGGGGCGACCGCGGCGGCGCCGCCGCCAAACGCCGGAGGGTCGGCGGCCGATCCCGGCACCGGCGGCCAGAGGGCGGCGGCGGCCGCGCAGCCAGCACCATCGCCCGCAAATCCCCCGCCGCCGCCGACCCCGGCCATCGCCGCCATGGCCGCGGGCACCCCGACTGCCGGCACCAGCAGCAGGCCCGCAAAGTGAAGCGCTTTTCCCAGCACCAGCGCCGCCTTTTCCCCCGCCCGCGCCCCGCTCGTGTCGCACCCCGCCGTCTTGCCCGTCACCAGGGCCGCCACGTCCCCCCACTGGAACGCGCAATGCATCACGGGGTAGGCCAGCCACACGTACAGGTGCTGAAAGCGGTGCCAGGGCCGGAGCGGCAGGCGCGTGTCGAACCGCAGGGCGGGGTACATCGAGACGACGTCCTCGTCCAGGCGGCCGTCGTTGGTGTGCACGTGGTGGCTCACCTGGTGGTGGTAGCGCCACACGAGCGAGCTGCCACCAATCAAGTCGTCGGTAAAGCCCAGGAGCCAGTTGGCGAGCGGCGAGGTGCTCATGGCGCCGTGGTTGCCGCAGTGCTGCACGGTCACGCCGATCCAGGCGCCCGCCAGGCCCAGGAGCGCGCCGGTCAGGGGCCCAGGGGAGAGGGCAAACAGGGCGTAGAGGAGGGCCGAAGAGAGCAGGACGACGGCCATGGCGGTCTCGGAGCCGCGGCGCGGGTGGAGGCGGCCGGGGGGGCGGCGGGAGGGGACGGCGCCGGGCGCGGGCGCGGGCGCCTCGCCGCCGCCGCCGTCGCGCCCGGTCAGTCCCGGCACGGCCCGCTGCCCAAACACCTCGGCGCGCACGCGCCGCTTGACCGCCACGTAGAACTCCGAGTCGTCCGGCCGCGGGCTCGCCTCGACCGCGTCCACGGGGAACCCGGCGATCCGCGGCAGGCCCTCGATCACGCGGCGCGCCACCTCTGTCCGCAGGTGGTAGCTCTCTACGAGGGCGGTCGCGTCGCGGTGGGCCGCGAGGTCGACGAGGAAAGCGCCGCCCGGGTGGCGCGCGCGGAAGGGGGTCAGGTCGTAGGCCGCGCCGCGGTAAACGGTCCAGGGCAGGTGGGAAAAGGGGGCGACGCGCGTGGGGTCGAGCAGGGCCGAGGGCGCCGGGCGGGCGGCGTCGAGGAAGCCGCCGACCACGCTCGGCAGCGGGCGGCCGTCGTCGGCGTCTTCGCTGCCGTCGTCGGCAGCGGCGGGGGCAAACGAGGTGGTGGGCGGCTGCGGCAGCAGCTGGTGCTCCTTGTCGCCGCCGCGGCGGCGCGTGGTCGCGGCCATCGTTGCTGTGGTTGTGGTTTCTGGTCGTGGTGGGAGGGAGGGCGTTTGAACAGAGTGAGGCGTTTGGGGTTATATTTTCGTTTGGGCTAAGGGGGCGTTCTTGGCCCGCGATCTCGCGGCGCAACTCGGTCTCACCTGACCGAATCGAGCCGAGCGTGCGGACCAAGGTGGGCTAGGGCGCCCTTGTTGTCGTCGTTCGTTTGTCTTGGTGGGTGGGCCACCCTGGCGGGTGGGTTGGGCACACCCCCTTTCCGCGAAACGCCAACGACCCCTACTTGGTTCCTCGGCAAGAGGACGCGTCGAAGTCGTGTGCGCGACTCACGCGCGCGCGCTGTGGCGTTGCCGCGCGGCAAAGGAGAGGGGAGGATGAAGGAAAGGCTTGAGGTTGCCAGGAACTTTCTTGCGCGGGCCGCTTTTTGGGCGCCGCCGTTTGCGCTCGCGAGACGGCGACCGAAAAAAGCGGCTGCGACGCGCTGTTCGCTCTTCTTCTGGCCGCTCACACACACACAGCAACCGCGACATTCTCCCTCCGGCCGCGGTGCCCCTCACGCGAACGCGCGCGCATCATCCAGCAACACCACTCACCCCTTCTCCAAAGAGACAAAAAACGAATCTGAAGCACAAAGAGTCTCGCCGTTTCCCCCTCGGCCAACCGCCGAAAAAGACAACGCGAGCTTTCGTCGCTGAGGCTGTCGCCGACGTCTTGTGTCCGCGCCGCCCCCTGCTTACGAGCGCGCACCTGTGCTCCTTTCTCGTCATTGCAGGCACCCGACTGCCCCTGCTCGATTTCAGAGCGCACAAGTAAAGGCAAGAAAACCACAAGCACTCGCAATGTCGTCATCGGCGGCCGGCGGCCGGCGCCACGCTCAGCGCCGACGAGAGCGTCTACCGCGCGGTCGCGGCCAACGGGAGCGTCGACGAGGTGCGGCGCGCGATCGAGGGCAGCCGCTCGTCAGCGGCCGTCAGCCAGGCGGGACGCGATGGGGAGACGATGGTGCGAGCCGCGCATCGGCTGCGGCGCGTCGAGCTGCTCTGCCTTTTGCTCGAGAACGGCGCCGACGGGGGGGCGGCGACTGGTTTTTGGCCGTCTGGGAGTGCGTGCGGCAGAACAACCCCCCTGGGGCTGCGGCGACTGATTGATCAAGGCGTCTCGGTCAACACGGTCAACGATCTGGGTCACACGCCCCTGCTGGTAGCCTGCGCGCAATCACGCCCCACATCCAGCGGCCGCGAACTGACGCTCGAGATCTTTCGCCGCTCGCCCCCGCGACGAGGCGGGCCGTGGAGACGAACAGCGGCTGGAGCGCAGTCGACTATCTCATCAATTGTCATGGTGACCCGGACCCATGGCAAGCCGAGATGATTGTCGAGTTGCTGGCGGCGGGCGCTCCCGTGACGCCATGGCACACGGCCCGCGTGGTGCCGGTCGCAGCCGCGCACGCCGCGCGGCGCGAGGCAGACCTGGCCGCGCTTCCCTCCTCGGCCCACGGCTGGCGCGCGCACGAAGCCCTTGTCGGCATGTCGCTGGACGTGCGCGAGCTGCGGGAGGCCGAGCGGGAGGTGCAGGAGCGGCGCGCGCGCGTGGAGGCGCTCGAGCGGGAGATGGGCGGCGGGACGGTCGGCAGCAGCGGCAGCGGGAGCGAGAGCGGCAGCGAGAGCGACGGCCCGAAGAGCAAACTAGCAGTGCTAGTCTAGCACGGTCCAAAAAAGTAGGGGTTGAACAATCAACGGCTGCCGCAGCGCAAGAAAGATGCGCGCGCGCGCGCCTACGCTCAACTTTGGACGGAAGAGAAAGAAGGGAGGATGCATCGCAAAAAAAGGAAAAAAACAGAAACGAATCGGAGACAAAACCGAAACCGAAAGCGCAGCGCAGCGCGCGCAGAGGGCGCCGACGAACCGACGGCCAAAAGAAGAAAAGGAGGGGGGACCAAAAGGGCCGCGAGAACAAAAACACGCACTCTCAGCGCGAGCTCACGACCTGTTCCTCCTCCTCGCCGCCGGCGGCGGCGGCGCCGCCGTCCGACAGCACCCCCACCACGCGGCGCCGGGCGCCCCGCGCGCTGCGCTCGCGCTCGCGCCAGTCGGCCGCCGCCCGCGCCGCGCTCGCCGCCAGGGTCGCCAGCTTGCCCGCATCGCGCGGCCGCACGCCGCCCCCGTTGCCCTCGCCGCCGCCGCCACCCGAGCCGGGCGGCGGCATGCCGTCGTGGCGCGGGTCCCAGTCGACGCTGCGCGCCGCGCTCGCGAACCATTCGGCAAAGGGCGAAGAAGGCGCCGGCTGCTGCTGCCGCGCGGACGACGCCGACGACGACGACGACGCGCCGGCCGCCGCCCCCGCCGCCCACCCCTCCTTGGCCTCGCGCCGCGCCGCCTCGGCCGCCCCCCTGCGCCGCCGCCATAGCCGCTCGCTCTCGACGAACAGGTCGGCCGTCGGCCGCGACGACGACCGCAGCATCAAGAAGGCGTCCACGCGCGGCAGGCGCGCCAGCTGCTCGGCTAAGAGCGCGTGCTGCGCCGCCGTGACCAGGTGGATGCAGTCGGCCGGGCAGGCCAGCCGCGCCACGTCGACCGCGTCGGCCGCGCCCAGCAGGCGCGCGCACGCGTCGTCGTGGCCGGCCTCGGCGTCGCCGCCGCCAGAGCCGGCCGCGGGAGCCTCCTGGAAGCCGCCCGTCTGCCCGCCGCTGCCCTCGCCGCCGAAAAAGGGCGAGCCCGCCGCGTGCGCCGACACCGAGCACGCGGCGCCCTCGCCCGCCGACGCCACGCGCGCCGCGGGACCCAGCAGCGGCTGCAGCCCGCCGATCACGCGCGCGCGGCCGTACTTGCTCCCCTCGATCTCAAACACCGAGGGACACACGAGCACGCACTTGCCGCACCCGACGCAGGCGATCTCGTCGACGATGACGTGGTCGTGCGCGGTGAGCGCCGCCTCGTGGCCGTTGACGGCGCCCTCGAGCGCCTGCCCTACGGCGGCGGGCACGTCGCCCGCAACGGGCGGGACGCCGGAGACGGCGCGCGAGAAAGGGTTGCTGGCGGCAAGAGGGCGGCCGCCGCCGGCGCCCGAGCCGCCGCCAAAGGCGCCGAAGCCGGCGAGCGCGTCGTAGTGGCCGCGCGCGTCCGGGTCGGCGAGGGTGGCGTAAATCTCGTTGAGCAGCGCGCTCAGGTGCGTGGCGGCGGCGTGGCGGTCCCGCGCCGCCTCCTCCTCCTCCTCGCGGCTGCTGGTGCTGCCGTCGCTGCTGCTGCCGCCGCTGCTGTTGACGCCACTGCTGCTGCCGTTTCCGCCGTCGGCCGCCGCCGCCGGCGCCGGCGACCGCGCGAGGTCGGGGTGGCACGAGCGCACGGCGCGCAGGTAGGCGGCGCGGATCTCGCGCCCGTCGGCAAAAGGCGACACGCCCAGGATGCCGTAAAAGTCGAGCGGCGCGCCCTCCCCGTCCTGCCCGCCCAGCGCGCCGCCGTCCTCGTCGTCGCCGTCCTCGTCGCCGTCAAACATTCCGCCGCCGAACGCGCCGTCGCCGGCCGCTGCGGACGAGTGCTGGTGCGCCGGGCCCCAGGACGCGGCCCCCGCCGGGTCGGCGTCGGAGGGCGAGGCGGCCGGGGCGCGCGCCCCGTGCTGGTGCAGGCGGTCGCGGCGGCGGCGCTGCTCGCGCTCCCGCTGGTGGTGCCGGAGAGCATTGGCGACGGTCTCGGCGTCGGCGGCGGCCGCGGCGCGCGCCTGGCGCGCGCTCGCGTCGGCCCCTTCGCCGCCGTCGGCGGCGCTGCCGGCGTCCCCGCCGAAAAAGTTGGGTAGGCGCCAGTGCGCGCGCACGGACGGGCGCCTGCCGGCGCCCGATGCGACCGACGGGGGCCGGCACGGCGTCGCGCGGACGAGCAGCATGGTTGCGTTCTCGTTTCGCTTTTTGCGAAAATGCGCTTTTCAATGCGTAATGAAAACTTTTAATTCCTCTTTTTGGGCGCTTCGGGCTCCCGCTTGGCTGTTGGCCTATGTGCTTGTTGGCGACGATCGGTTTGGATGATGGTCGAATACGCGCGGCTCGCTCGGCGCCGCGGTCGGGGTTGTGTAGGATGGGAGGGAGGGGCGAGACGAGGTGGGTGGTCGTGGTGGTGGTGGTGGGTGGTGGTGGTGGGGGCCACCTCTCCCTTGTTGTCTCCAAAAAGCGTTTCTCGAGTCCCCCGGGAGTCGTCGGCCCCTCCGGGAGGGGCCCTCCCCCTTGACGCCCCTCCCCTTTCATCTCATTGTCCCCACATGGGGTTTCCACCACATCAGTCTCAGTATCCGCCCAACCACTTGTTTCCATCCTCCCCTTTTGCCCAGCCCCACCCCAACTCAAACGCCCGAAGAACGAGAGAGTGAGGGAAAACTTTTTTCAGACCCGCCAATTCCAAGACACGAAACAGCAATGTCCGACGATCCGCCGGGCTCAGCCATCACGCGCGTGCTCGACTGGCGCTGCGTGCGGGCGGACCCGGGCCCGGGCGTCGACCTCGAGTGGCTGGTCGAGAACGGCGGGGGCCCAGGAGGAGGAGAGGGAGGAGGGGCGGCGGCGGCGGCCACCCCGTCTGCCCCCCCGGCCGCCGCCGCCGCCGCCGCCGCCGCAACCGCTGCCGCCGCTGCTGCCGGCGAGGGCCGGGCCAGCAACGACGGCCACGCCGCCGCCGTGGCCGCCGCCCCTCGCCCGGTCGACGGCCCGCCCGTGAGCAGCGGCGGCGACAACGGCGCCGCCCCCGGACGAGGCGCGGCGGCGGCGGCGGCGGCGGCGGCCGCGCTCGCGGGCGGCCGGTGGCCGCCCGCCGACGGGCCCCCGCCGCACTCGCACAGCCGCGGCGGGAGCAATGACGCGCCCAGCGGCAAGCGCAGGTGCCCGCCCGCGCGCGGGCCGGCGGGGGCCCCTGCGCCCGCCGCCGCTGCCGCCGCCCCTGCCGCGCCGCCCCCGCCCGCCGCCGCCGCCGCCGCCCGCTGGATCGCCCTGCCCCGCCTGCGCTCCGCCGACGAGTGGCGGGCGCTGCAGCGATTTTTGCGGCCGCGGCTGCGGCGCGTCGACGAGCGGTGCCGCGAGCTGGGCGTGGCCGCGCCGGGCGACGACGGCACGGGCGGCGCAGGCGGCGGCGGCACTGGCGGCGGTGGGGGCGGCGGCGGCGGCGGCAGCGGCGGGCGCGTGGGCGTGGCGGCGGCCGTCGGCCGCGCGCCGTCGCCGCCGGCGCTGGGCGCCGCCGCCGCCGCCGCGATGGCCGCCGCCGCCGTCGTCCCCGAAGAGGCGGCGCCGGTCGCAGCCGCCGCGGCCGCTGCCAAGCCCAGCGGCGCCCGCGCCGAGCAGCACCATCATCACCATCATCATCATCACCATCATCCGCAGCAGCAGCAGCAGCCCCTGCAGCAGCATCAGCAGCGGCATCCCCCCGCGCTGCCCACCCGATCGTGCGCGGCGTGCGGCGGCGGCGGCGGCCGGCGCTTTCCCGCCGCCGCCGCCGCCGCCGCCGCCGCCGCGGCTGCAGCGGCGGGCAGGGGCGCCGGCGCGGCGCGCTGCCCGAGCTGCGGCGCCGGCTTGACCGGCAGCGGCGCCAACACCGCGGGCCGCACCGACACGTTTACGACGCAGGCGGGCGCCAGCGGCGGGCTCAACAACGCTGCCAGCGGGGGGCGCGTTGCGGCCGTCGCCGCCGCCCCTCTGGTCGCCGCCGCTCCCGCCACGGCTGCCGCCACGGCCGCCGCCGCCGCTGCCGTTGCCGCCAGGGACGCCGCCGCCGCCAAGGCCGCCGCGGCAGCGGCCGCCGCTGCTGCCGCCTGCGCCAGGCCCGCCAGAGAGGACGCTGTCGTGGGCTGGCGCTGGTCGGGCGTCCGCGGGGAGGTGCTCTTCCTCGTCCGCAGGCGGGCGGCGGCGGCGGCAGCGGCGGCCGGCGACCCTGCCGCCGCCCCTCCCGCCGGCGCCGCCGCTGCCCCTGCCGCCGCCGCCGCCGCCGCCGCCGCCGCCCCGGCCTTCCAAGAGTGGGCCGCCCTGCTCGCCCCGGACGACGGGCGCGGCTGGGACATGGTGCGCGCGTTCCTGGCGCACTGGGCCGCGGCGGAGGTCGAGATGTTCCCGCAGCAGCAGCTGCAGCAGCAGCAGCAGCAGCAGCAGCAGCAGCAGTAGCAGCCGCAGCAGCGGCGGCAGCGGCGGCCGCCGAGCCGGGGCGGCGGCGGCAGCGGCGGCGCGCCCCGCGTCGGCCCCGCCGCCCTCGCCGCCGACGCCCGCGAGAGAGCGCGCTTGGGACAGCGGGCAGCACCCCTCTCGCCCCCGTCCGCCCGCCCTCGCCCCGTGTTTCCCCGCCTGAATCTCGGACCCTCGCCTTTTTCTACGCGTCGGTGTGTGGAGACCGACCGACGGCCGCAGCCCCCCCCGCCCCCGCGCCGCCCCGCCCCCCGGCCCCCCTCCTCCCCTTTCCCTCTCTGTCCCCTTCCCCAGCGGCGCGCCCCTTTTTTTTTCTCGTCGCGCAAACACACTCCTTGTCAAACCAAAACCGGGCGTTGCGGCCCTCTCTTTTTCACGCAACCCCCCCCACCCCCCCCACCCCACCCACCCCCCCCCCCCCTACCCCCCCCCGCACCAC
>Ga0105054_10001296_pt1 | contig 41057 bp, 44 predicted proteins | sample BON02_FD_78091 | JGI IMG/M metagenome (GOLD analysis project Ga0105054, IMG submission 78091) | Freshwater microbial communities from Lake Bonney liftoff mats and glacier meltwater in Antarctica - BON-02 (megahit assembly) | ecosystem: Environmental > Aquatic > Freshwater > Ice > Glacier...
AAGCTGTACTCAATGTAAGAGAGTCATCAGTAGGAGTCGTACTCACATGTACTGCTCCAAATAGCGAAACCATCACCAAGAGTGCAACGTGTCGTGTGTTTGGAGACTTTAGTGAGAGGTAGGGTAGAGTTCTATGCAGATTAAGAAGATGAGGAAAACCACCCGAAGGGGTGGTTTTCCTCATCTGCATCATGCTACAATAAATCAATGGTAAAGAGAGCAATCAATTATATTTCGCGAGAGGCAAGCGGCATGCATCAGGCTGCCTACATGATTGCGTTCTTCACATTCGCAGCACAAATCCTTGGATTTGTGCGCGACAGACTCCTCGCGAGTACATTTGGAGCTGGAGAAATACTCGATACGTATTACACTGCATTTCGAATCCCTGACCTAATATTTGCAGCACTTAGTATGTTTACTGTTGGGGTAGTGCTTATTCCTTTTTTTGTAAAAGTACGAAAGGAGAGTGCGAATGAATATATGAAACTTATTCATTCGAATTTTACTGCATTGTGTCTAGGTGCGTCCATGCTGATTGTTGTCGCATGGTTTGCAATGCCGTACCTCCTCAATACTTTCTTTCATCCGCAATACACTGGATCATATGGAGATGAATTATTAATGATGTCTCGGATTATTTTATTTTCACCTTTTCTTATGACACTCTCCGGACTCTTTGGGTCAATTGCGCAATCTGAAAAAAGATTTTTTGTCTACGCACTGAGTCCCATCGCGTACAACATTGGAATTATTGGGGGTTTGTTATTTTTATATCCCGAGTTTGGAATGGTTGGTTTGGCATACGGTGTGGTAGTGGGAGCTTTACTTCATGCTGGAATTCAAATACCAACACTTCTTCAGATAAGAAGTGTACCAAGATTTAGATGGTTTTTTTGGAGAAATAAAAACTTCATCGAAACAATATTTATTGCACTTCCTAGGTCTGTAGGACAATTTTTTACCCAGCTCTCTCAAGTGGTCGCAGTTGCAGTAGCGGGTCGCATAGCAGTTGGGGCAGTGTCGGTGTTCTCTATTTCGCAGATTATTTATACCGTTCCACTCGCGCTCATTAGCACAAGTTACAATACAGCCTCTTTTCCTATGCTTTCAGAGCTACATGCAAACAAGCAAAAAACAGAGTTCTTGGCGCGGCTTTCCCAAGCCGCGCGGCACATACTTTTTTGGACAATTCCAATCGCTATTCTTTTTGTAGTACTTCGAGCTCAAATTGTCCGTACGATTTATGGTTCAGGAAATTTTGGCTGGGAAGAAACTCGTCTTGTTGCTGCGACAGTTGCAATCCTTATATCGACACTACCCATCAACAGTCTCGTCGGACTCTTTGCTCAGACACTTTATATTATTAACAAGGCAAGACTCGCGATTATAACAGCAATTGCAACTGCAATTCTCACTATGGTTTTGATACCCACATACGTATGGGTATTTAAAACACTTCCTTTCTTTCAAAACTTCTTCGAAGTACTCCTAAAAATTGAAGGATTAAGTGGCGCAACAGTCATAGCAATCCCATGTGCAATCATTACTGCTCAGATAGTTACTTTTGTTTTTTATTATAATGTGATTTCACGAAATTTTGGTGTATTCATGCATCAACTCAGGGAAGTGTTCCTTCATGTGTTTGGCGCGGCCTGCATCATGGGATATGCGACGTACGCCAGTCTTCAGGTTTTTGCAAAACTACTTAATACTAATACAGGAATAGGAATTTTCTTACAGGGATTTATTTCAGGAATTATTGGAATTATAGTCCACGTTGTCGTTCTTATACTTCTTAAAAATGGAGAAGCGAAAGCTGTATGGAAGACAATTCACTCTAAAATATGGAAAGCAGATAGGCCGATTGTTGACCCGGCTGCACAACAGGAGCTATAGAATTTATTGCGTACCTGAATGGAGTTGTAGTTGTAATTAAGCCTTGCGCCTGCTAGACTACACGAGTATATGGAACTAGAATCAATCAGAAATTTTACTATTATTGCCCATATCGACCATGGAAAATCAACTCTAGCAGACAGAATGCTTGAGGTGACAAAAACGGTAGAAAAACGACATATGCAGGATCAAGTGCTTGATGATATGGAGCTTGAGCGAGAGCGAGGAATCACCATCAAGATGCGTCCTGTACGTATGGAGTATGATAATCCGGACGATAATAAGAAATACACACTCAATCTTATTGATACACCAGGTCATATCGATTTTTCGTATGAGGTGTCGCGCGCACTCCGTGCAGTGGAGGGTTCTGTGCTTTTGGTAGATGCAACACAGGGAGTGCAGGCCCAGACACTCACGACACTACAGATGGCAAAAGATCTTGGAATTACTATTATCCCTGCACTTTCAAAAGTAGATTCTCCGCTTGCTCGGATTGAAGAGATCAAAGAAGAAGTCGCAATTCTTTTGGATTGCGACATGGATGATATTCTTGAATGTTCTGGAAAAACAGGTGAGGGAGTCGAAGACCTCATCAAAGAACTTATTAAGAGAATTGATGCCCCAAAGAAAAAATACGAATCAAAAAAAGATGTGCGAGCACTTGTGTTCGATTTTCAATACTCAAACCATAAGGGCGTAATTGTTTTTGTACGAATTCTTGATGGTGAAATAAAAAAAGGAGATCATTTCGACTTTAAGATTGCAGGAGAAAAATTTATTGCTCTTGATGTGGGTGTTTTTGTGCCACAAGAAAAAAGTACCGACACTCTTTCAGCGGGACAGATTGGTTATATTGTAACAGGTATCAAGCGTCCCGGAGTTGCGTCTGTTGGAGATACGATTGTTCCGAACAAGCGAGATGACCTTCCTGCGCTTAGTGGATACGAACGACCTCGACCTGTAGTGTGGGCGTCTGTTTTTCCCGAAAGCCAAGATGAGTTTGACGTTCTACGAACATCACTTCAGCGATTGCAACTCTCAGACTCCTCAATTGTTTTTGAAGAGGAATCTTCTCATAACCTTGGACGAGGATTTCGATGCGGATTCCTTGGAATGCTTCACCTTGAGATTATTACTGAGCGATTACGCCGAGAATTCTCACTTGATCTCGTAGTGACGCTTCCAAGTATTACGTATATTATTACAAATAAAGCAGGAGAGAGAGAAACTATTTACTCACCTGCACTTTTCCCGGACCACGGATATGTAGGTGATGTTGAGGAGCCGTGGATTCACCTGACTCTTATTACGCCAGCTGAGTATTTGGGACCTATAATGCAGGTGATGTACGCACATGAGGCAATTGTGGGTGCTACAGACATGTTTTCAGATGGACGGAATTCAATTAAGGCAGATATGCCGCTCCGCGAACTTATGCGAAACTTTTTTGATGAAATTAAAAGCGCATCTTCTGGATATGCTTCTATTTCCTATGAAATGGGTGAGTATAAAAAAGCAGATGTTACAAAGCTTGAGGTGTGGGTAGCTGACGAGCAAGTTCCAGCATTTACTCGAATCGTAGCGATGAATCGTCTTCAAGAAGAAGCAGAAAATACGGTAAAGAAACTTCACGCCTCACTTCAGCGACAGATGTTCACTACTAAAATTCAAGCTCGAGCTAACGGACGAATTCTTGCTTCGGAGACTCTTTCTGCACTTAAGAAAAATGTAACCGCACATATGTACGGAGGGGATATTACGCGAAAGATGAAGCTTCGAGAAAAGCAAAAGAAAGGAAAGAAAAAGATGAAAGAACGCGGTAAAGTAAATATTTCTCACGAAGTATTTCTCAAAATGATGAGAGGAGATAATTAGGAAAAATCAAAAAGAAAACAGTCCCGGATGCATTAGCTTGGGACTGTTTTCTTTTTGATTTCTTCTCGAGACGATGCACTAAAGAATTGCTGGGAAGAAAGCAAATACCATACTGAGAGCGATAACGACTGCTACAACTGCAAAAACTCTACTGATTCGCTTTCTGTGATTTGGATTTAATATCATAGTTCATATGATATCATATAAGCATGAAAAGAAAAACGGTTCTTCAGAAGAAAAAAAGCATTAAACACATGCTTTTTTCTATTCCGATGATTATTATCCTGTTGATATTCGTTTTTTTTCTGACTCGCGGAGTAACAAGAATGGTGATGCGATCTCATGACGCCCTGCAAAAACTTGCAGAAGAACGTATTGAACTTGAGCGAGCTCAAGAAAGAAATGGCTCACTTGCAACGGATCTTCATCTTTTACGCACAGACTTTGGAAAAGAACAGCTCATTCGACAAAAGTACAATGTAGTGTTACCTGGGGAAGAGTATGTGCGACTTGTCGGACGAGAAGAAAAAGTACGAATTATTGTCGAAGAGGACCGTTCGTGGTTTGGTGGTGTGTTTGATAGTATTGGTTCTTGGTTTGGTAAGTAGAATTTGGTATACTTAGTGTATTACAAGGAATAAAAAATTATCATGAAAACAGTTACTATTTATTCAACGCCAGCATGTACATTTTGTAACATGGCGAAAGATTATTTCAAAAAAAATGATATTGAGTTCACCGAATACAATGTTGCAGAAGATACAGATAAGCGGACAGAAATGGTGGAGAAGTCAGGTCAAATGGGTGTACCAGTTATCTTTATTGGAGATGATATGGTTATCGGATTTGATGAAGGAAAGGTTGAATCGCTCCTGAAAGCATAGTTCGTATAAAAAAGACCTTTAGGTCTTGATGAAAAGCGCCGCAAGGTGCTTTTTTTGATGTTACATTACCTAAATTAATCCACTTAGTACTAATCAGTGAACCATGCGACAATCGCACGAACAATGAAAGGCGATAAGCAAATAATAAAGGTAATCCAATATAAACAAAGTACTTCAAACATAGCTGAGCACAGTCTACTTGTTCGAGATGAAAATATGGTAAAAAAATGCTATGGTTTCTCTACGCTCTTGTAGTTCAACGGATAGAACAGTCCCGTCCTAAGGGATTGATGTGGGTTCGATTCCTGCCAAGAGCACCCAGTGAATGAATTTATGAGGTTACCTCACTCTGTGATATGAAAAATACAGTATTGCAAATAGCCAATTTTTTGCTAAAATAGCACGGTATGGAACCTCAAGAAAAGAGCATATACGATGTGGTGAAGGAAAACAACATTCTCCTTCATAAAATAAATCGCCGAGAAAAAGTGCGAAATGTTTTCTCGATAATTAAAATCTCTTTGATTATTGGACTTACAATAGCTTCGTACATACTTTTTCAGCCGTATCTTAATAAGCTGACTCAAACGTACCAGGCCGTTAGTGATGGTTCACAAAAAGTAAAAGATATAGGTGCGAACTTCCAGTTTGATAACGAGTCGCTCAAAGATTTGTTTTCGCAGTAAATTACATATGTCAGGATAGCTCAGTTGGTAGAGCATTCGCCTGAAGAGCGAGGGGTCGGCGGTTCAAGTCCGCCTCCTGACACCAAAAACTTAAATAAATTACATACAAAAAGAGCTTCCTAAACTGATGCATTTGGAAGCTCTTTTTGTATGTAATTTATTTCTTACTTCTTTGATATCCGCAACTTTGTCTTTCGGTGCTTATCAATCTTTGGCAATGTGATAGTGAGAAGTCCATGATCTGTGTGAGCATGAGCTTCCTCAACTTCAACTTCAGCAGGAAGGATAACAGTCCGTATGAATGTTCCCCAGTAGAGTTCTTGGTAATGATACTCTTCATCTGAAAAGCGATGTGCTTCTTTACGCTCTCCCTTAATTGTTACTGTATCTCGGCTGACATCAATATCTACAAGGTCAGGATCAACTCCAGCAATCATGGCCTTGAGTATAATACTATCCTGTGTCTCGATAACATCAACAGTGAGCTCACCTCCGATATCTTCGGCCGTATCCTCTACTTCGTTGAGGCTTGTATGGGCAAGAGATTTTTTTGCAGAAGATTCATTGCTACGCTGCATACGATTACGTAATCCTCTTGCAGGTACTTCCTCTTCAAACTCCTCGTCCTCGTAGTCTTCGAGATCATCCACTCGGACGCTTCCAGTTAACTTTTCAAAAAATGATGGTTTTTTTCTAAACATATTTACGTGTAATTATTGTATGCGATTAAGGTGGATTTTTTTAAGTTTTTCAAATATGAAAAGTGAAGCAATTAATCCAAGCCATACAGCAGCAAAAATATATACTGTGTAATCTTCATACAATATTATAAGTAAATTAAAGGCTCCATGCAAGAGTGCTACTGTTACTAAACCAATTGCAAGATATCGGTGACGAATCTTTTCGTTTTTGAAAAGTGAAAAAGCGAGTATAAAACCGAGAATGAGAGATGTTCCAACATGTAAAAGTGTTGCACCAATGAACCGTAGATTTCCTGTGATGATTGCTGTTGTCGCTTCACCTAATACAACGGGAGTAAGGATATAGAGTGCGTTTTCAAATGCAGCAAATCCAAGTCCAGCTGCAAGCATGTATACGATAATATCTATAGGTTCATCTGCATCACGAGTATGAATCCCGCCCAAATAAGCAGATCCAAATTTGAGGACTTCTTCAATAAGAGAAGAAAGAAGCACTGCAATTATACCTACGAAGAGAGATCTCTTGACAATGCTCTGTGAATCGATACTTCCAAAAAAAGTGTGAATAAGAACAAATTGTAATCCAAGCGCAAGAATTACAGAAAACATTCCAAATATAAATGTAAAGAATATTCGACGACGAGGTTCTGGGTGTGCATCTTCACGAATCCAAAACAGAAGCCATATTAACGCAGGTAGGATTCCACCGACAAGAGCGATGAGAATATGTACTGATGTGATTTGTTCAATAATCGAGAGCATATTATTGAGGCCACTGCGTTACAATGAGGGATTGTTTATTTTTATGTGGCAGTTCATTCCAGATTGTTTCAGTTACAAATGGAATAAACGGATGGAGTGCAATAAGTGATTTTGTGAGAATGGAGTAGAGTGTGTACGATGCGCTCGCTTTCTCCATGTCACTTGTATTTTCATCCTGCAAAATCTTCTTGTTCTCTTCAATAACAACATCAGCAAAAGTGTGCCAGAAGTAATGATACATTTTTTCGGCTGCAAGATAGAGCTTGAATGATTCAATATCTTTTGCGACTTCGTTGATAGCGTCCATGCACTGTGCAATTTGCGAAGCATTTGTCTCGGTAAGTTCAGGGGTTTTTTCTGCAGAGTCGTCTGCATTATGGACTGCATACTCAAGGTCAATATTTTCAATTACAAATCTTGATGCATTCCAGATCTTATTTGTAAACTTTTTATACGCTTTAATCTTGTCTTCCGACATTTTAGAATCATTTCCAGGTCCAGTTCCAATAATAAGAGACAGTCGAACAGCATCGGCTCCATAAAGCGCAATCATATCTACTGGATCAATACTGTTACCAACTGACTTACTCATTTTTTTCCCTTTGTTGTCGAGAACGAGTCCGTGGAGATATACTGTTTTAAAAGGGATTTGCCCGATGAGATATGTGCTCATTAAAATCATGCGAGCAACCCAGAAAAAGATAATGTCGTATCCAGTTTCAAGTACTGAAGTAGGATGATATTTTTTGAGGTCCGCTGTGTCATTTGGCCATCCCAGGGTCGAGAAGGTCCATAGACCAGACGAAAACCACGTATCGAGTGTGTCTTCGTCTTGTGTCCAACCGGCGCCTTCAGGCGCCTCTGTGCCCACATAGAGCTCATCGAGACTATCTGTTTTTTTGTACCACACCGGTATACGATGTCCGTACCAAATCTGTCGAGAAATACACCAGTCTCGCAAGTTTTCAATCCAGTGAAAATACACCTTTTCAAATCGATCAGGAATAATATCAACACCACCTGTTTTTACTGCGCTGAGCATGAGGCTCTTGAGGGTTACGGTATCTCCCACAGAAACTCCTTCAATTTCAGAATGCTCGAGAGTAAATTCTTTGTTTACATCGATAAACCATTGAAGCTTTGGAAGGGGTTCAACAACACCACCTGTCCGCTCTGCTTTTGAAAGGTTCTGCGTGGTTTCTTCTTCCTCAAGCATGAGTCCTTCGTCGCGTAGCCATTGCGCTACAATTTCACGAGCTTCAGTTGTCTTCTTTCCCTCGAGAAGCGCTCCTGCTTCGGGCATCATTTTTGCATATTCATTAATGACTTGTTTGAGTGGAAGATCGTGACGAACTGACATATCATAATCAGTTTGACTATGAGCTGGAGTTACACCAAGTGCTCCTGTTCCAAATTCTGGATCCACATCCTCGTCACCAATGATGGTAAGTGTGAGTGGAACTTGGCAAAAGTTTACTGTGTATGTTTGTCCGATATAGTCTTTCCATTTTCCTTCAGGATGCACCGCTACTGCGGTGTCACCAACTTTTGTTTCAGGTCGAGTTGTTGCGATGGGAATAGGGAAGTCTTTGCTATATGTAAAAGTATAGAGCACTGCTTTTGTTTCTTCATGAACCACTTCATCATCAGAAATAACCGTTTGGCCTTTTGGGTCCCAGTTGATTACTTTGTCTTTTCTGTAAATGAGCCCATCATTGTACATTTTGGTAAACGCTGTGTACACGGCGTGCTCACGTTTCTCGTCGAGTGTAAAAGCTTCGCGCGACCAATCAACAGACGCACCCATCTGACGAATTTGATTTGCAATAGTGTCATGACTTTGTTGTGCGAATTCAGTTACTTTCTCAAGGAAAGCATCTCTCCCGAGGTCGTGCCGACGAATTCCTTCTTTTGCCAAGTTTTTCTCAACTACAGATTGAGTGGCGATAGCGGCGTGATCTGTTCCAGGAATCCAAAGTGTGTCGCATCCTTTCATGCGATGGTAACGAATGAGAATGTCTTGAATCGCCAGCATTGCAGCATGTCCGAGATGAAGCACTCCGGTTACGTTTGGTGGAGGAAGGACAATCGAAAAAGTCTCGCCGTTTTTAGTGAGAGTGTTTGGTGTGTCAGGATTAAAAAAACCGTCTTTTTCCCATGTACTGTACTGAGATTTCTCGTGTTCAGTTGGCTCGTAGGGTTTCTTGAAGATTTCAGAAACTTCGTTCTTATTCATATGACTATAGTACCAGAAAATTGCCGATTTTAAAGGCTCATATTTCCGTTTGCAATAATCTCTGGAGCAATAGATGGATCCTCTCGAAGGATGGTAAAATATCCCGCAATTGCAATCATGACTGCATTGTCAGTCGTATGTTCTAAGTCTGGAATGTGAAGCTCGATGTTTCTTTCCTCCGCAAACTTTGCGAGTATGGTTCGTAGATGTTGATTGGCGATAACTCCACCTCCGATGATGAGAGATTTTGCAGAAGATGAGTCGAAAGTAAATGCGAGTTTTTTGAGAAGGACTTCGGTGATTGCTTCTTCAAAAGAAAAACAAATTTGATCTCTTATTTCATTTGAAAGTGCTTGAGGTGTGGCTTCATTGTGTGAAACATTTTTTTCTGCAAGTTCTTTTTGCAATGCTTGAATCGTATAGAGAACAGATGTTTTTAATCCAGAAAATGAAAAAGAATAGTCTTTACTGTGAAGCATTGGGCGAGGGAAGTCGAACTTCGCGTCTACGCCGCTTTCGCGAACTGCACGAGCACGCTTTGAGACCTCGGGTCCTCCTGGATAGGGGATATCGAGCATGCGCGCAACTTTGTCGTACGCTTCACCGAGTGCATCGTCGAGAGTTTCACCGAGAAGCGTGTAGTGCCCCCAGTTTTCAACCTCGATGATTTGAGTGTGACCTCCAGAGATGAGGAGCGCGACCGCAGGGAGCGCGAGGGAATTCTCTTTTGCAAGTACTGAAACAATGTGTCCCTCCATGTGATTTACGCCAACCATAGGAATATTCCAAAGATATGAAAGTGCACGCGCAAACGTAATTCCAACCCATAGGGCCGGCGCAAGCCCCGGCCCCTGCGTCACGACAATATAATCAATATCACTCGGCTTATGTTCTTCTGCAAAAGCAATCAATGCATCTTTTTGGTCAGGATATCTTTCTAAAATATTCTCAACCTCCACAATTTGTTCTTTCGAAAATGAAACTATTTCAGTTTCTTGGTCTTTGAGTACATTTCCGAGAATCGGAATCATGTTCTTACTATGTTCTCTTTTTGCAAGTTGAGGAAACACACCTCCAAATTCAGCATGCAGTTCTGCCTGAGAATTAATAAAAGTTACTACTTCCGTAAAGACAGGCTTCTCATTTTCCTCTGGCTCCGCTTCAACAATCGCAATGGCTGTCTCGTCGCAACTGGTCTCAATAGCAAGAATTCTCATAAATATTATTCTGTAAGTATTCCTATCTCAAACCCTGTGAGTGCATTTTGAGGACCACTGTCTTTTCCGCGCCTGTAGTGCCCCATCTCTTTTATTACTGAAAAGATTAAAAAATCAACTATTGCAAGAATAGGAATTGTCACATATGTTTTTTTATTCGCAAAAGCACAAATGAAAACCACGATAGATATATTGTACTATTTTTTCAAAAAAATACTAACGATTTCTTTGGCTAGAGTCGTCGTCTGCATGATTCGCACATGTCTATATGTAAAACCAAACGATACTCTGTGATATAATGAACGTATGAAAAAAGGATACATCACAAATATAGAAAAGAGCACGCTTGATAATAATAATTTTCGAAAAGTTATCTACACGGGAGAGCATCTACAACTCGTACTGATGTCACTCCAACCAGGTGAGGATATTGGAAAAGAGGTGCACGACGAGATTGATCAATTTATTCGAATTGAATCTGGAAAGGGAATTGCATATGTAAATGGAATCGAAACTCCTATACAAGATGATGATGCTGTTGTTATTCCAGCTGGAGCTGAGCATAACATCATCAATACAGGTGACTCGGTTATGAAAATCTACACAGTGTACGGGTCACCAGAACATAAAGACGGTGTCATCCAAGAAACAAAAGCTGATGCAGAAGCGCGACATCCACAAGAGCGATTTGATGGTGTGGTGAGCGAGGTGGAATAAAAAATAATCCTTAAATTTTGGTGAGCCTTCTCGAGCACTCAAACCACCACTTTTCTGGTGGTCACGAGTTACTAAGTAGAATATTTCACAAGCTCATATTCTACTAAGTACTCTCGACCCCGTCTCAACTGTCGCAAAGCGACAAGTTTCCGACTGTCACAGCGACACGTAAGCAAAGCAGTTTGCTTACTAAAACTAAAAAACCACTTCAAAGAAGTGGTTTTTTAGTTTTGTCGCTGTGACCCCACGGAGAATCGAACTCCGATTTAAAGCTTGAAAAGCTTCCGTCCTAACCGTTAGACGATGGGGCCAAGTGGGAAAATAGTAGCATATTATTCAAAAAAGGTAAAATAGAATAAGCGAGAATATATGGAATATATTCGAGAGGTTGGTTTTAGGTAAGAGTTTAGTGCTGCACGTTTGACATGTTAAAACATAAATGTATAGTTTTGTTAGATGAATAAATTAACATGCTTCGCCGTTGCTTGTGCGACTTTTGTCATTTCGGCGTATCTTACAACTAAAATAATGAACGATTTTAGTCATAGGTCAATAATTCAGGAGTTTAACGGCAAGGTATTCTTTGTTTCTACAGACGAAACTCATTTGTATCAAGAAGGTTTTCGTCTTAGTTCGATGAATGAGCTAGAAACATGCGGAACACTGTACGGTGTTGCGGAAGACCTTGATGATCCAAATTCATTTATTCGCGGACGTATTATCGTTGCATCTGATGGTGTTATTGTCCTCAAGAAGGTAGTTACTGGATATCTTTCGTACAGTTACTCTACAACTTTCATGAGAGGTGATGCGAGTACTCTTGAAGAAGTAAACAAGCTCGTACATCAAACAGGCATTGTCTCTTTCGAAAAGCAAAATGAATACGAGCTCATTATAGCTAAAACAGCGGATCTCCAAACACTCGATTAAGGGTGTTTTTTTATAGCTCAGTTTTTAAATATTTATAAATATCTTCAAGAGCTTTCACTGCGTCTCCGGCAGCAATGTTGTTTTGGTGGTAGATCCCATTTGTACAGTCTCCTGCAGCCCAAATACCAAGTTGTGAGGTTCGTTGATTCCACGGATCAATCACAACATGGTTAGATTCATCAAGTTCGACAACGTCCTTTGCGTACCCTGTAGTAGGAAGCGCTCCAATCTCTACGAAAATCCCTTCAACATCAAGTTTGTGAATTTCACCAGCTGCGTCTTTGTAGCTAATCCCGTTCACAAAGGTTTCACCGTGCACTTCTGTTGGTGTGGCGTTTGTGAATGCTTTCATTTTAGGGTCCTTGAGAACTGCTTCGACAGTCACAGGATCTGCGCGAAACGAATCGCTTCGATGAAGAAGTGTGACACTCTTTGCGTAAGCGAGGAGTTGAGCTGCACTTTCAAAGCCAGCATTTCCACCTCCAACTACAACAAGGTCCTTTCCAGTAAACATCGGTCCATCACAACTCGCACAATAGGTAACTCCTTTATGTTCAAATGTATCAGCACCAGGAACATCGAGTTTTCGACGATGGCTTCCAGTGGTAATGAGAATGGTTTTTGCATCATACGACGCTTTGTTTGTAACTACAGAAAAACCTTGTCCAGATTTTGTATTTTCGGCATTTTCGCCGTTCTTAATTTGAGTAATAGTTTCAACTCGCTCAGAGTCTTTGATGTCTACAATATCTTCCGCGTAGGTTCGCAGGTGAGTTTCGAGGTCTTTGGCAAGTTGTGCACCAGAAAGAACCGGTGTTCCGATCCAGTTCTCAATACTATCAGAAACAATACTTTGTCCACCAAATGAGTCAGTAATAAAAACAGTTTTTAATTTTTTTCGTGATGCGTAGACTCCCGCCGCTACTCCAGCAGGTCCACCACCAATTATTGCAAGGTCATACATGCAAGCAGTATATCATAAAGGTAAAAATCAAAAAGCACTTTACTTCATCTTTGATCGTCGCAAGAATGCTGGCACCGCACCCCAGTCATCGTCTTCATCGTCCACCACTGGCTTTGGTTCACTTTTCTTTGTGTCTTCTTCGGTTTCTTCTTTTTTACCATCTCGTTTGATATTCAAAGAGTTAAATATCTTACTATCTGAACCATCGTTGTTTTCATCTTTCTTTACATCTTCTTTCCTTCCGAAAAGTGATTTTCGCACTACTCCTTCAGGGAATCCTGATGCAATAATGGTAACTTTAATTTCGCCCTTCTTGAGAGTCTCGTCCTTCACTGTTCCAAAGATAACTCGAGCTTCAGGATCAGTGGATTCTGTAATGATTTTCGCAGCTTCTTGGATTTCGTGCATGGTAAGGTCGTCACCTCCAGCGATAGAGAAGAGTACTCCCTTAGCACCGTTGATAGAAACGTCAAGAAGTGGAGAGTTGATGGCGCTTTTTGCAGCTTCAACAGCTCGTCCTTCGCCACTTGCAGTTCCGATTCCCATAAGTGCAGAACCAGCATTACTCATGATTGCTTTAATATCAGCAAAGTCGATATTAATAATTCCGGGAGTAGTGATAAGGTCAGAGATTCCTTCAACAGCTTGTTTAAGGATATTGTCACAGATTGCGAAAGCGTTCTTTGCAGTTGTTTCTTTTGAAACATTTTCAAGAAGTCGGTCGTTTGGAATAACGATAATTGCATCAACTTCTTTTCGAAGCTCATCAAGTGCCGCTTCGGCAATGCGGTTTCGTTGTTGTCCTTCAAAGAAAAATGGTTTAGTTACTACTGCCACAGTAAGTGCTCCAACTTCTCGAGCGATACGAGCTACGATTGGACTCGCTCCAGAACCAGTTCCTCCTCCAAGTCCGCATGCGATGAATACCATATCTGCTCCTTTAATAGCTTCTTGAACTTCTTCTTTGGTTTCTTCAACAGCTTTTCGTCCCATATCTGGATTCATTCCAGTTCCAAGTCCTCGAGTTACGTTCTTGCCAATATGAATTTTCTTTTTTGCAGGAGATTTGTGAAGATCTTGTGCATCAGTGTTAACAACAATAAAATCAACACCTTTTACTTTGTTCTCGATCATGTGATTTGCAGCATTACCGCCTGAGCCTCCAACTCCGACTACTTTTATTCGTGCAAATGTTTCTACTTCTGGTTTTACCTGTGGCATATGGTTTTCTGTTAGTAAGTTTCCTTTTCGCTAATATTTTGGATAATACCAGAAAAACGCCACTAAATAAACACTTGACGCAAGTACCTTGCGTGTTAAAGTTCTTTTTAGATTATGAATGTTCAAGAAAGAACTGGAGATTACAGGCTTATTTTTTCTTTGCATGACGATGAGACCATCTTCTTGCAAGAAAATAATGCTTTTAAAATAAAGATGGGTAGATGGGAGGACAGTATTGAAGTGGGAAGTACGGTTTTCCAGCCTATTCGCGAGGAATGTGCAATTAGGGGATGGGTTGCCGCTATTGAGTACATAGCTCCTTATGCGCCGCTCAAGCTCAGTAAATGGGGAAGTAAGCGGGTGATTATTGTAGTTACTGAAGGATATATCGCTGCTCACTCACTGCGATCAATGATTGCAATGAAGCAGTGCGAGTGGCTCAGCGACAAGCCTATTGAAATGGAAAAACTAGAAAGGTTTATCTTTTTTTCAGACTAAGATACTAAAAGCGAACTCTACGAGTTCGCTTTTTTAAGGTAGAAATTGTTTGACCCACTCTACAATTTTCCTTCCGCCATCACGCAAGACTTTCATGCCGGCTCCTGAACGAATTACACCATCACCTTCAGAGCTAAGTCCAAAGACACAAAGCCCATATGCAACCGCCCATGTGGCTTCTTTAATATCAACATTGTTTGGAATACATTCTTCACGAGAAATGTCGCACACTAGAGTTCCAACGCGAGAGGGAAGTTGAAGATATGCTTTTGCGAGATCTTCAATAGTAGCAATATTTGATCCTCCTCCGGTAATGACGATACCAGCCGGAAGTAAACCATTTTTATGAATTTTCTTAAGGTGTGCATCGATAAGATCAAAAATATCAGAAAGCCGCGCGAGAATAATTTCCTCGAGCTTCTTCTTCGAAATTTTCCGTGAAGCATCTTCTTGGGCCATCTTGAGAACCTCTGCTTCTTCTATGGAAACCTGTAGTCCAAGGGCAATATCATTAGTAATATCGTTTGATCCAATTGGGAAAACTTCAAGTGAGATGGGGATATTATTTTCATACACCACCATTGATACTGTTTCCGATCCTATATTTGCAAGTACGCATCCTGCAATCTTTTGACTTCGATTGAGTGATACAAATCCCGCCGCAAGAGGTGATGCTATGACATCAGTAATATCAATACCAGCATCCTCGACAACCTGAATGAGTTCATTGAGGTGATTCTCAAGGCATGTAATAAAAAGTGTTTTCACATCAAGCTTCACACCTTTCATGCTGTGAGGTTTCCCGAGAACATCTTTTCCGTCAATACGATACATGAGAGGAATCGTATGAATTACTTTTCGATTATTGATTGCTGTTGCTGGAAGAGATTCCTGGCTATCTGTAACTGCTCGTTCAACATCATAATCTGTAATCTCAGAGTCGGCTCGTGTAATAGCAATACTTCCTGTACCGACGTTGCTCGTAAGGCCTACACCACCAACAGAGATGAACGCACTTTTAATGGTAATGCCGCTACGCTGTTCGGCTTGCCGAACAGCTCGACGAATACTTTTAACAGCGTCGGATTGGTGGATGATATACCCATGTCGCAGTCCGCGCGACTCCGCATATCCAACACCAAGTACTCGTGGAACATCTTGTTTTTCCCCACGTTCACATACCATTACTTTTACTTGGTATGTTCCAATATCTATTCCTACTACAACGTTGCGCTTCATTGTATATCATTGTACACGAAAAAAGTGCGCACTCCAATTTATAGAAGGTGTAGATAACTTTTGTAGAACTTTTTTTCAAGTTTTTCCATCTCCTCTCCATGATCATATCCCTTGAGGTGTAAGCATCCGTGAATTGCAAGAAAGAGTGTGTATGTCGGTATATCCATATTAAAATTTTTTGATTTTTTTGCGAGTACTCGTGGGTTGATGTAGATCTCCCCGTCACTATTTGAAAGTGGAAAGCTTAAAATATCAGTTACATAATCCTTTCCTCGATATGTCTTATTAAATGAACGCATGCGAATATCACTAATATATACAATAGAGAGATTATATTTTTTTCCAAGAATACCCTCCTTAATACGAACAAAAAGCAGGTCTTCAATTGAAGGCCTGCTTTTTGTTGTGACTGTGATGCTGCACAATTCGCTCATAAAATTATCGCCGTCTTCCTCGTTCAGGCATTTTTCCAAGCTTGATAAGTTCTGTAACTTCTTCTTTTCGTCGAATTGATTTAAGTCGAGCATTTTTCTTGGTAAGTACTGATGGAGTACGGTCTTCGTATCGAAGTGATCGTACACGCGGAATAATACCTGATCCTTGTACTCGTCGAGTAAATCGTCGAAGGATACTCATGTTGTTCTCGTTGTTCTTTTTAGAAACTTGTATGTTTACTGCCATAGTGGGAATAGAATATCATATACCAAGTGTAATGACAAGTATTATTTTATCTTCTTAAGATAAGCTGGTAACGCATTAATTGCAACAAAGTCTTGTTCGTAATTATGCATATTACGTACAATAACTCCGTTTTCGATAGCTTCTTTGTGTCCCATGATAATGAGATGAGTAAAATTCTTTTTCTGAGCGATTTGCATTTGAGTTGAGAGCTTGTCACGACCAAGTGATTGATACACTGGAATACCAACCTCACGAAGTGAGTCAATAACCATAAGGCTCTTATTTTTTGCTTCTTGTCCAATATGAATAAGGTAAAATTTTGGCTCTGTGTACGGGGGATGTTTCTTTACAGGTTTATTTTTCGATGAAAGCTTAATGTGTACGCTCGCTGAAGGGATATCTTTTTTATAACCAGCTTTTCTAGCAAGGTGGTTATATCTTGTTCCGGTCGCTACTATTTCACCCGTTTTCTCATCAATAATAGTAAAAACAGTATCGGTACTATAATGGGGGTTTCCTAAAATATTCTTATTAATTTCATAAGGTATCTCATGTCCCTCAAGAAAATCAACCACTTGCCCAAGATGTGAACAATGCCCGTCGTTAAGGAAAGTAACAGGATCTGGAGTATTGGCAAGAATATCCTCACTCAGTGAATTACATGCAATGAGGGAATGACTCCCTTTCTTAAATACTTCACGGCATGTTGCGCTCATGCTGTTTACATGCGAACGCAAATACGAAGTGAGCTCTTTGTTAAAGTTTTTTTGAATATCTTCGTCTCCAACATTGCACATTGAAACATGTAAACCTTTGTGTCCATGATTCTTGAGGATTGCAATCGCTGTTTTAATAAGTATTGACTCAGATATGCTTTTTGGTGAGCCGATAATGTGAAGATGTATGTGATTTTCATCTTTTTTGGCACGTATTTTTCTATGAGGCCCACGTGGACTTCCTTCGAAATAATGAAAAAGAGGAAGTGGTTTCTCAAGCATCTTCTCAGTATTAACCATCCGTAGATGTGCGATATGCTCTTCTACCGGAGGAAGGTTTTCGTCGAGGAAGTCAGAATCATACTTGCGAATTTTTTCAGCAGCCAACACATCGTCTTTGTTTACTTGGGGGAGTTTAATATCAGTAAATCCAAAATATTGAGATATAACAAATGATTCAGAGAGCTTTTTTGTTGGTTTTTTTGCTGGCATATTTATTTTTATTATTATTATTCCATATTTTTATAATCCTGAGTGTATGTGTATGCACCTGGTAGGTGGCTTGCATGTGTAATCGGAAACAGTCTCAGGAATGCTCTCCCAACAATGTATTCTTTTTCAAGAGGTCCCCAAGAGCGAGAGTCAAAGCTTAGATTCCTGTTGTCACCCATAACAAAGAATTCATCTTCTTTGAGCGTTTTGGTAACACTTCCGTATTCATTATCATCAACGTAAGGCTCCTCGAGAATAAGGGGCTCTGATTCTCCAGGGATTGATATTTTAACAATAGTATCGTCAACACGAACAGTTTCTCCTGGTAATCCGATAATTCTTTTTATAAAGAATTTACTTGGATCATTTGGATAATGAAAAACAGCAACATCGCCCCGACGAGGTTCGTGAAATCTGTAGGATAGTTGGTCAACGATGAGATATTCGCCATTTTCAAAAGTTGGGACCATTGAGTCTCCACTTACAACAAATGGTTGGGCCACGAACATTCGGAAGGGGATAACTATAAAGATGAGTAAAAAGAGAAATTGCCACAAATCTTTCATAAACGATGTTGGTTTTTTCTCCATAACTAAAGTGATTGTAATATAGAAGTATGTTTGACACAAGCTGATAATATTTGTATAGTCATCATAATGATTTACTGTATCGGATTAGGAAATCCAGGAGAGACATATCAGCTTACTCGACATAATGTCGGCATTCGAGCACTAGAAGCTATTCATGACACAAATGGTTTTTCAAGTTTTATGCTTCCGCAACACAAGCAATACCGAAGTTCAACAGGAAAGATTGGAAGTACTGCTGTGGTCCTTGTTCGTCCTGAGGTATTTATGAACAATTCAGGACAAGTTGTTGGTCATTTTAAATCTGATTTACAAAAAGAGTCTTCGGGACTCGTCGTAATTCATGATGATGTTGCATTACCTATTGGTGTAATTCGAATATCTGAAGGACGGGGGGATGGTGGTCATAATGGCGTGAAGTCGATTATTTCCGTACTTGGCACAAAAAAGTTTATTCGAATTCGTATCGGCGTTGCTCCAAATTTTGTAACAGATGCTGACGCAGGTGCAGATATTAGTGAAGATGCTCGGGAGCAAAAAAAACCTGTTATTAATCTAGAATCTTTTGTACTCAAGAAATTCACGCCTGACGAAGAAAAAGAGCTTGAAAAAGTGTTACCAAAAGTTTCGGAGGCACTTGTCTGCATGCTCGATAAGGGGATTGAAGTTGCTATGAATATACACAACTAGCGTCTGACAAGGTGTAATTAATCATGTATTATGAGGTAAAATCGCACATGCCATATAACTATGATAATAAAAAAATAAACAAGGAATATAAATGTAAGTGCACAGGCTTCACCCTGATTGAAATCATGATAGTGGTCGCTGTCGCTACAATAATCTTTGCAGTAGCCCTACCATCGCTTGATAAGGTCAAAATCAATAATTCTTTTAGTAAGGCACAGGCATCATTTCTCGATAAGCAAATCGACCTTTTTGACACTGTTAATTACAAGTTTAACTTTGATTTTAATGATTATGAATCAAGAGGGTTAGTGAAAGGGGTTGGTGATACTGGATCATATCCTTATGAGAATACTCTTGTTGCAGACGAAGACTTATTTAGGAAAGGGTACTATATGAATCTTGGCGGAACAGGATCTGGATCCTGCGGAGCTAATCAAAAATGTGGCTTTGGATTTCGATTGAATAATAAGCCATCCATAGGTAATGTAGTTGATGATTATAATTTCTCAGCCGGATTATTTTTCAGACCTACTTCAAAAGCATCAGGAACTCGACCTATTATGGGTGTTGCTGAAAATGGTAACCTCGGTAGTGATGGTTTCAAGATAGTAACTTTTAATGGACAAATATGTGCATGGCTTGATCGACAAACATTTTGTGGTATTGATTTTGATATTGATAATTGGTACTACATTTTAATGTCTGTAAAAAATAATGGTAATGGAAATGTAACTGTTGATTTACATGTTAATGACAAAGTTATTACGAAAGAATTAACAGGTGTTTTTAATGATGGATCATCAGAGGATACTCTTAGTGTTGGTTCATCTTGTTGTGTGCAATTCAGGGCATTTGGAGATTATGATGAGATTATTTTAGCAGATGAGTATTTTGTAAAGTAAAAAAGCGCCCGAAGGGCGCTTTTTTACTTTACAGCAATGCATTACAAGAGTACAAAAACTAACTTTTTACTCGTCAGAGCCTAACTTTGTAGATAGTGTCATCTTTTGCTCATTTGGATCAAAGAGTGTAATTTTGAACTTGTTCCTCTTTCCAAGTTCTAATTTGTTTCGCAGATCAGATTCGCTTTCGAATTCCGAAATATGCACGAGACCAGCAACACCTTCTTCGATAGCAGCAAGCGCACCGTGTTTGTTGTATTTGATGATAATACCATCAACAATATCACCTTTATTGTATTGCTTCGCAGCTGTTTTCCAAGGGTTTTCTTTGAGGGCCTTAATTGAAAGTGAGACTTTCCCGTCTTTTACTTCGATAACTTTTACATCAACAGAATCGCCGATAGTAAATAGTTTTCGTGGATCTTCAACAAGTGCCCAGTCGATTTCTGAAATATGCACAAGTCCTTCAAGTCCATCCTGAATCTTCACGAATACTCCAAAGTCCACCATTCCAGTGATTTCTCCCTTAAGAACATCGCCCTCTTTGATGCTTTCGATTGCAACAGCTTTTTCTCTTGATGGTTCAGTATTCTTTTCAGAGAAGATAAGTTTCCCATCTTCTGGTGTCGCACCAATGATAGTTACCACAAGAGTTTGACCCACAAGCTTCTTAAGTTCAACAAGAATCTTATCCTTATCTCCGTCTTCAACTCGTGGATAGTGCTCCCCAGTCAGTTGCGATGCGGGAAGAAATCCTTGAAGTCCTTGCCAGTAAAGAATAAGTCCTCCTTTGTTTGCGTCATGCACAGAAACTTCAATAGGAGTTTTCTTTGCAATAGCTTCTTCAACCTCACCCCACACAAGAGCTTGCTTAGCTTCTTTGAGTGAAAGTTCGATATATCCCTCTTTGTTATTGATGTCAACAACTTTTGCAGATACAGAATCTCCGTGATGGATTTTCTTAATAAGATCACGAACCATGATGTATTCACGTCCGTAAATAATTCCAGTTCCGTACGGTGGAAGATCAACGTACAAAGACGCTCGTGATTTTCCAAGAACTGTTCCTTCTACCAAGTCTCCAGGACGTGGCATTATTACAGGTGTGTCTTCAATAAAGTCAGACATCACCGATTTTTTTTCTATTCCAAACATAAAATTAGTTTTATTGTAGGTGCTTCGTGCGGTCGTTCAGAATAATTGCTTGGGCGGTCATATACACGGGGTTACACGCTACTTATTAAGTTAATAAATTCACAAGAGGTGTAAAAATTTACATATGGTTTATAATAAATATGTAATTCCTTATACAAGCGAATTGATACAAAGTATAGTGATATATAGAGTATTGTCAACTATATGCAGAAGAAATTGATGTGATATACTTTACTCACTATGGTTATTTCATTTCCCGGAATCGAATGTGTTAAAATCCAAAAAGGAGATACAACAATTGTATTCAATCCTATTTCAAAAGCATCAAAATTTAAGATGACACAATTTGGTGCAGATATCTGTATTGTTTCAGCATGGCACGATGATATGAATGGTGTTGAGCAGGCTACCCGAGGCGACAAAGAGCCTTTTGTGGTTAAGGGTCCAGGGGAATATGAAGTGAGTGGATATTTTATTCGCGGATATCGAACACAGAGTGAGTACGGTGGCAAGGTAATCAGTAATACAATCTACACACTCACCATTGAAGATGTCCGAATTGCGTTTCTCGGAGCACTCTCTGAAACTGAGCTCTCACCTGAGATAAAGGAGGAGATTGGAAGTGCTGATATACTTTTCGTACCAATTGGTGGAGAGGGGGTACTGAGTCCCCAAGAAGCATACTCGCTTGCAGTAAAGCGCGAGCCACATATCATCATTCCAATTCACTATGGGAAAGTGGGAGAGAAAGATGCACTTAAGGCTTTTCTTAAGGAAGGTGGAATAGATACACTTAAGGCAGAGGATAAAGTAACACTTCGTAAAAAGGATGTTGACGCCAAAGAGGGTGAAATAATTGTCCTTAAGCAACAGATATAAAGGACATACTAAAAAATATATGAAAAAAATACTTAAAGACCTACGTGAGAAAGATGAAAAAACAAAAGAGCAGCTAGCTTTTCTTATAGCAGGAATTTTGGCAGTACTCATATTTATTGTCTGGATTATTTTATAACAAAGGAATTAAACGCTACTTTTACTACTACGAACAACAATAAAAAATATTTAATTTTATAAAAGACATATGGCAAAAGAAGAAGAAAAAGAAATAGTAGATTTGGGAGATAAAATGATTGACGCTCCGATTGCTTCCGAGATGAAGCAGTCTTTTTTGGACTATGCTATGTCGGTAATTACTGACCGCGCACTTCCTGATGTACGCGATGGTCTCAAGCCTGTGCATCGAAGAATTTTATATTCAATGCTTCAGTCAGGCCTAACCTCAACTGCAAAATTTAAAAAGTCTGCAACAGTGGTTGGAGATGTGCTCGGTAGCTACCATCCCCATGGTGACTCGTCTGTATACGAAGCAATGGTAAAGCTTGCTCAGCCTTTCGTAACACGGTACCCACTTATTCTTGGACAAGGAAACTTTGGATCAATCGACGGTGATCCAGCTGCTGCATATCGATACACTGAAGCAAAGATGACAAAGCTTGCAGGAGAGCTCCTTTCTGATATTGAAAAGAAGACTGTTGATTTCCGACCAAACTTTGATTCAAGAAAAAAAGAGCCCATAGTGCTTCCTGCTGGAGTACCAAACCTCCTTTTGAATGGAACACTTGGAATTGCGGTGGGTATGGCAACGAACATTCCGCCACACAACTTGGGTGAGGTAGTCGATGCAACACTTTATCTGATTGAGAATGAAAAAGCCTCAACCGAAGACTTGCTTGAATTTGTGAAAGGACCCGATTTTCCATTGGGAGGAGTTATTTTTAATGAAAAAGATATCCATACAGCATATGCAAATGGACGAGGTGGAGTGGTGTGTCGAGGTGAGGCTGAGATTGTTGAGGAAAAAAGTGGAAGCTTCCAGATTATTATTACATCACTACCATTTCGTGTTAACAAGGCTGATCTTATTCAAAAGATTGCTGAGCTTGTGCGCGACAAGAGAGTCGAAGGTGTTAAGGGGCTTCGAGATGAGTCGACTAATGATATTCGAGTCGTAATTGACGTAAAGAGCACCGCGCAACCACAAACTATTTTAAATGCTATTTACAAGCACACACAGCTTGAAGACACTTTCCACTTTAACCTTGTTGCGCTTGTTGATGGAGTTCCACAAACCCTTTCACTCAAAAATGTTCTACAAAATTTTGTGCTCCATCGATATGATGTTGTGGTGCGTCGAACACAGTTTGATCTGAATAAAGCAGAGGACAGGGAGCACATCCTCGCGGGACTCAAGAAAGCACTCGATCATATTGATGAAATCATCAAACTTATCAAAGCCTCAAAAGACACTCCAGAAGCGCATACTAATTTGATGAAAAAATTTAAATTCTCAGAGCGACAAGCAACTGCGATTCTCGAAATGCGACTGCAAAAGCTTGCTGGACTCGAAAGAAAGAAAATTGAAGAAGAGCTTGAAGCGATTAGAATGATTATCGAAGAACTTAAGGGGATTCTTGCTTCGCGAACAAAACAAAAAAACATTATCAAGAAAGAAATGATGGATATTCGAGATAAATTTGGCGATGCTCGTCGGACAAAGGTTATCAAGCATGGCGTCAAAAATCTTTCTGTCGAAGATCTTATTCCAGATGAGGAGAGTATCCTCGTTCTCACAAAGGGTGGGTATATCAAGCGAACAAATCCTGAAGAGTACAAAAAACAAAAGCGCGGGGGAGTTGGAGTTGTTGACCTCAACACAAAAGACGAGGACTTCATCCATACTTTTTTGCGAGCCTCAACCCACAGCGATCTTCTGTTCTTTACTGATAAGGGGCGAGTATATCAAATAAAAATGTACGATGTGCCGGAAGGAAAAAGAGCAACACGAGGAAAATCAATCATGAATTTTATTGCACTTGAGGGGGAAGAACGGGTGACTTCTGTTCTTGCAATGCCAAAAGATGTGAGAAAAATAGAATCACTCTCTGTTCTTATGGTGACACGAGGAGGTGTCGTTAAAAGAGTCGACGCAAAAAGCTTCTACGATGTGCGAAGAAATGGAATTATTGCAATCGGACTCAAGGGAGACGATCGACTACGAAACGCTCTCTTTATTGGTGAAAAAGACGAGGCTGTACTTGTAAGTACTCAAGGTCAATCAATCCGATTTAATGCATCAGACGTGCGTGAAATGGGACGAGCAGCCGCTGGTGTCACCGGATTTAAGCTTGGTAAAAATGATGAAATCATTGGAGCAGGGACTATTACAAAAGATATGGTGAACCCGCAACTGCTCGTATTTTCTGAGCTTGGGTATGGAAAACGAACACCACTCAAGGAGTATAAAAACCAAAAACGAGGAGGTTCAGGAATCAAAACTGCAAAAGTGACAACTAAAATTGGAAAGATTATTGGTAGTGCAGTTATTACTGACGAAGAAGAGGTCGTTGCAATTTCAAAGAAAAGCCAAGTCATTCGAACGGGAATTTCTGAGATTCCAGTACTTGGGCGACAGACACAAGGAGTGCGCGTGATGAAGTTACGCACAGGAGATGGGATTGCTTCGCTTCTAACACTTTAAAAAGAGTGGTACTATAAAGGTATGAATTTTTCTAATCCTCAAGAGATACTTTCACAATTTCATGTCGACCCTGGAATGGTCGTTGCTGATTTTGGCGCGGGTTCAGGGCACTTTACATTTCCACTTGCTCGAACAGTTGGTGCAAGTGGAAAAGTCTATGCTATTGAAATTCAGCGAGAAATCCTCGACAGGTTGCGAACGGACATGTCACAGATGCCTGGTATCAACAATGTGCAGTTTGTATGGGGTGATATCGATAATGATCACGGAAGTACACTCGCTGACAAGTCACTCGACAGAGTTGTTATTATCAATACTCTATTTCAATTAGAAAATAAACCAATGGCGGCAAAAGAAATTTTTCGAGTTTTGAAAGATAATGGAAAAGTACTTGTAATGGAATGGAGCGATTCGCATGGACATCTTGGTCCACATCCAGAAGCTGTTTTTGTAGAAGAAAAGTGTCTCAAACTTTTTGAAGAAAATGGATTTGTCCACGACAACGATATCGTGACCGGTCCTCATCATTATGCGGTAGTATTCAAAAAACCTTAGTATGAAAAATATTAATGTATTCCAAGTTGTTATATTGGTTGTTTGCGGCTTTGCTGCTGTGATTGCTATGTTGATGTTCAGTCTTTTCCGTGCAAATAGTGGCGAAATCAAAAGCCCAATTGTTATGTGGGGAACGGTATCAGAAGAATCATATAAGAAAGTAGCTCAAGAACTTTTGACTGAAAATGATATTAATCTCCAATATCTGAAATATGTTGAAAAATCAGAGAGTCTATTTGATGATGAGCTTCTCGAGGCGCTTGCATCTGGAAATGGTCCTGATGTTATTTTGCTACCCTACGATAGGTTGTATCAACACAAAAATAAGCTCTTGCAAATTTCATACGAATCATACGGTGCAAGATTATTTCAAGACTCATTTGTTCAAGGAGGGGATGTATTTCGAGATGAAGAGTATATTTATGCGTTACCTCTTTCAGTAGACCCACTTGTGCTTTATTGGAATAGAACATTATTCAACAATGCATCTATTGCAGCTCCACCGCGTCTTTGGCAGAAAATTATCGATGACTTGGCAGTAAATCTTACTGAAAAAGATGACGCTGCAACGGTGTTTAAAAGTGCAATAGCGCTAGGGGTATTCCAAAATATTACTCACGCACAAGAGATTATTCAGACTCTTATTATGCAGGCAGGAAATCCGATTGTTATCCTGGAAGAAAGAACTAACTCTCAAGTAGTAGGTCTTGCTCCTCGAGCTGTGTTGAATGAAAGGTTTAACTATACTGTTGCACCAGCTGAAAGTGCATTGCGTTTTTATACAGGATTTGCTGATCCAACAAAATCAACATACTCATGGAATACTTCACTACCAAATGATAGAGAGATGTTCGCACGAGGTGATCTGGCTATGTACATTGGACGAGCGAGCGAAGTTGATGCTATTCGCAAAATAAATCCTAACCTTAATTTTGATGTGACGACGGTGCCACAAAGAGAAACTGGAGATCGAATAGTATTTGGTGATTTTACAGGTGTCGCAGTGTTGCGAAACTCGCCATATATTCAAGATGCATTTAGTACGATGGTAACAATGGCAGATGCTCCTTTTGCAAAAAAATGGTCAGATATTACAGGGTCAACTCCTGTTCGTATAGATATACTTGCAGAGCCTGCTGATAATAGTTTTGACACAGTTGCGCAATCTTCCGCATTGTGGGCACGAGCATATCTTGAACCAGATGCACAAAAGACAGAATCAATATACAGAGCCATGATTGAAGGTGTTGTTTCTGGGCGATTTGGTGTGAATGATTCAATCAATACTGCTAATGAGCTTTTGCAAGAATTACTTAATCAACGCTAGTAACAGCACAAGAAAATGCCTATGTCACCACTTTTGAATCAAAAAAAATACACAGCTGCAAGAAAAGCATTTTATCAAATTACTTTTGTTGGCATAAGTTTTTTGATGCCAGTACTTGCAGTTGCTCAAAGCATAAGTGCTCTGGAAACGACGGATACAGGATGGGTGGGGTGTGATGGAACGGAGTGTAACTGGGTCACATTTATTAATCTTGTTACAAGAGTAATGAGAAATATATACGTACTCGCATTTTTCGTTCTTGTTATTATGGTTGCTTACGCGGGATATCTCGTTCTTACTTCAGGTTCTGATGCAGGAAAGAGGACAAAGGCGAGAAGTGTCATAACTGGTGTGGTAATTGGAATGATTGTTATGTTTTTCTCGTATGCAATTGTAATATATATCCTTAATACACTTGGTGTCGAAAAGGGGTTCTTTGATTTACTCGTATTTTAACCAGGATAGTAACGGCGTCTATGATATAATTTTTATATGAAAAAAATACTTACAAAATATTATTTATATGCTTTCGCACTAACTCTTCCGTTTATGGCAAGTGCACAGCCTTCTCCTGGTCAGCAAACACAGCAAAGTGGAACATTTCCAAATCCGTTCGGAACTAACATTACGAATATTACGGGAATTCTCAACCCGCTTATTGACCTCATTATCAATATAGGGGGAATCCTCGTTGTCCTTTTTATTATTTTTGCAGGATTTAAAATGGTTCTCGCTCAAGGAGATCCTTCAAAAATTAATGATGCAAAAAAAATGCTTTTCTGGTCAATTATTGGAGGGCTCATCTTACTTGGTTCAAAGGTGCTTGCTGAAGTGATTCGTGCAACAGTCGAGCAACTAAATGTTTAATATGATAAAAGTTTTTCTAAGAAATAATAATGACAGTATTAAAAAAAACGAGAGTATTATAATGCATAGTTTTTATTGTGTTGTAGCTCTTCTTGCTATGTGTACGCCGTTTATTTCTCAGGCACAGGTGGTAAATAATATTAAAGATATTGGTCTACTGTTCAGTAATATTTTACAGGCCGCAATAGTACTCTTGATTGGAATTGCGGTAGTTGTTTTTCTCTGGTCAATATTCAAATACCTCACTGAAGGAAAAAATGAAGCAAAGCGAGAAGAAGCCAAAAAATATATGATATACGGTGTATCCGCAATATTTATCATGGTCTCAGTGTGGGGACTTGTTGGGCTCCTGAATGAAACAACAAACATTCAGCCGTTTTTAGGATTACCAGATAGAAAATAATATATACACATGACATTTCAATCAATTATTCAAGGATTACTAGAGATATTACTCGGTGTCGCAGTGCCGCTCATCGTCTCGCTCGCAGTAGTATATTTTCTTTTCGGTATTGTGAAATATCTCCTCTCTGCAGGTGATGAGACAAAACGAAAAGAATCAATTAAGGTCATTACATTTGGACTAATTGCTCTTTTTGTAATGGTCTCAGTGTGGGGACTTGTGTCGCTTATTACAAATACATTTGGAGTTTCGGTAGGTATTCCACAGTTTAGAAACTTTTCAAATTAAGGCTTGAAACTATGGTATAATATATTTATTAATTTATTAAAAAAAGTAACGTAGAATTTTATGAAAAAAGCAATTTATCCAGCATTACTAATCGCACTTCCATTTGTAGCGAGTGCTCAAAACGGAATCCAAGGAATTTTGGGACTTGTTCAAAATACGATTGATGCCCTTATTCCAATTATTATCGGACTTGCGGTACTTGTTTTCCTTTGGGGGCTACTTAGTTATGTCGTGAGCAAAGATGATGTCAGACAAAAAGAAGCTCGAGGCGTTATGATTTGGGGTATTATTGCAATCTTTGTAATGGTGTCAGTGTGGGGGCTCGTAGGAATCCTTAACCAGACAATATTTGGTGCAAACGGGTCTTCAGTTCAAGCTCCAAACACTCCTCAGGTTCCACAAATTCGATAGTATTCTATGGATAAGGCCTATCAGTTATTGAATAAGATAGTTGAGGTTATTGTGAATCCAATTATATTTCTCATGTTTGCAGTCGCACTCGTGGTGTTTCTTTGGGGAGTTGCTGAGTTTTTACGAAACAGTAATGATGCGAGCGGTCAATCAAAAGGAAAGAGTCATATACTCTGGGGACTTATCGGTATGGCTATTATGGTTTCAGCATTTGCAATTATTCGTGTTGCGCTCGGAACCTTTGATATCCCAACACCCGCAAGTATTAATAGTGTATTCTAAACACGCGTACATGCATCTTGTTTCGAATATATAGTGTTGTGAATATAAAGTTTCAAGTATTAAAATAGCCGCACGCAAGGAGTTGAACCTTGTGTGCGGCTTTTGATTGCTACTAGCTAGTAAGCTAGTAACCGAATTCGTCTTTATCGACGACTCGGGCTTGGTAGGTTTCGAAACCATTTGTCGTTGGAACGACTTTGAACGTCCAGCCCGTGGCTGTTTTCTTGATGTCCGTTATGGCCCCTTCCTCGACTACTTTGTTGTTCCAAAGCGTCTGCGCACGGTACGTGCCTACATCACCCTCATCGGGGATGTAGTACACGTTGCGTTGGTACTTACCGGTGGTTGCGCTGTCTGCGTCGACAGCAAGGGAAGTGATACCTCCCTTTTTCTTTACCACCGTCCGGAACTTTCCGGACCAATCCCCGTCATATTGACGGTATTCGAATTGGGATGTTGACTTGATGATTTCGTCATCCCCACCAAATTTATTACCTGCCTCCGAGAGGCCAATGCCTCCGAGAGGGATAATAAATAGGACTATAACTAGTCCCGATACTACCAGTATGGCTGCCCATTTTAGTAAGTTCTTGATTTCCATTTTTTTATGTTGTTTGGTTGTTTCCGCCTTGTCCTCTTTGGCCGCGGCGCCTTCTTCTACTACGCCCTCCACCTTGTTGGTTTTGGGTGTTGTTTCCGCCTTGTCCTCTTTGCGTAAGTCCTTGGACAGCACGCTGAAGGACTTGGGGATTAATACTGCCTATAGCTCGGGAAAGATTTTCCGTCACTTGAGCAAGCGCAGCTACGATTTCAGGATCTCCACCGAGGTGAAGATTGAAGCCATTAACTTCGTCCGCGATTAGCAAGAATACCTCTCTTGCTTGGGCATGTGTCAACTCTCCGCTACTATCCGCTACCATTTGGTTAATGGCGTAAGAGTACTGAGAAGTGACACTTACTTGATCCATTGCTTTCACAATGTCTCCCTTGCCCTGAATATTTCCAGGGGTTATGGTTTTCATCTGAACTCCGAAAGCCCTTTCGGTGGCATTTTCTCTTTCGAAGAAACAAATCACTTGCTCCTCGATAAAGTCTATCCCCGAAACGACTCTTGTGCTCGGTGCGGGGTAAGCCACTGTCCCACTAAGGAGAGTGTTTACATCCAGCATCCGACAGACGCTTGAAGCGAGTTGTCCGATTGCCGAAGCAAAGTTCTCCCTTGCCACGTTTTCCCGCTCTGTCTCAGAGTCTCCATTTCGAATCCATGCAATGATATTATTATTATCGATGCGTAAATTCGCCTTGAATGACCCTTCCACCCGAGCACGATCGCTCGTGATTCCGACGAACGGTGCGTCAACCGAGAAGTCTCGTTTGAAGCTAATGGCTTCCTCGAACTTGTGAAACCATAGAAGTATTCCATTTTCCCCCGGCCACATTATGACGGGGTCCGAGATTTGTCCCTTGTTTCGCCTAAGCGTAAAGCTGTACACCCATGCGGTGTCCAGCGGTACTGTGACTGTCAGTTTGTCCCAGTTGCTGAACAGCGTCAAACTACCGACAGCTACCGACAGCAATGTTGCTGCCCACCATGGCCACCAAAAAATGGTTGCCAAGAAGAAGATTATCGCCACTGCGATGATCATCATCACGCTGACTATTATGTACTTTACGTTATTCATTTTTCAAAGTTTTTTTTTGTTTGTTTTTGTTGACTCTACGCATTGTGCGCAAGTCGCTCTTTCCTATATAATTATAGCACAAACAAACAAAAAGTCAATGCCTAGGCATCGACTTTTTGTAATATTAAAAACGCTTCACCAGTACTCTTTCCAAACCCTTTTATCGAAAGCCTGCAACAAGCGCTCCTGCAATTCCGCCATTTCCCGTGTTCATGTTGTTTGAGTAGCTATACTGAGGAAGTTGATTTTGTTGCGAGTATGAAGCTGAATCAAAACCTGAACTAGATCCGCAAGTGATTGCTCCTGCAATTCCGCCAAACATACATCCACCTCCCATGTTCGAGTAACTAAACCGAGGTGCGTTTGATCGTGAATAGGAATACGGGCTCGCATAAGAATTACTATATGAATTTCCAAATGAAGCATGTTGGTTTCGGGACGGCGTACGATAATTGTATCTATCGTCATATTGATTTCTATAGTGTCTATTGTACGAGCCGTAATATGAGCTGTAGTCGTTGTAGCTGTCATAGTTACGGTATGACTGCGCAGATGCAGAAAAAGGAAGTACACTCACTGCGAGCAGGCTTGTAGCGAACATAAAGGCAAAGGGTATAATTGTTATAGAAATAGTTTTTTTCATATCAATAAACTAACTTATTTAAGGGTTTTGTCAATATTTTATCTAAAAAAGAAAAAAAGAAAAGAAGAAAAGAAGAAAAGAAGAAAGGCCCAGCGTTATAAATAACGTTGGGCCAGTGATATCTTCATTCAAAATTAGCGTCTCCGCTGACTTTGGCTGAATACCGACTCGGGGCGTAGCATCCCCGAATAGGAGTTGGTGGGCTGGAACCCGCCACCCCGATTAAATCCGGGGTTGAACCCCCGGTTACCTTGAGTGCACGGCTGTTGGCGGAATCCGCCACCCCGGTTAAATCCGCGGTTGAAGCCGGGCTGGAACCCAACTCCTCCACTCAAGACTGTGAGTGAGGGGGAGAAGTGCACGGAGAACGATTTGTTCACCGTGCTATTTTGCAGGATGGCAGCCCTGGACGGGCTGCAATTTCCGGTACTTCCAGGCGCATGCGCCTGTTGGGTAATCGCCGTCGGAGCGCAAGCTCCAAGGGCGAGGATTGCAGCTCCGAGAGCTGCGATATTGATGATAAGGAACTTTTTCATAACTTCGTGGTTTGGTTGGTTTGTTGGTAGCTTGATTGCTACCGACTCTGGCAATATATTAGCATACTTAATACTGAATGTCAAGCACATACATATACTATATTAGCAAGAGTGCAGGACTTATTTCCAATCTGAATCTATGGAAGTTATCTCAGAAAACACAAAATAAAAGCTGTTGGCAAATACGTAAGTTTTGCCAACAGCTTTTATTTTGTGTTTTCTTTCCTTGGTGCCGAAGAGAGGACTTGAACCTCCACAGCTTGCGCTACCAGTTCCTAAGACTGGCGTGTCTACCATTCCACCACTTCGGCATGTTTTCAAACGTAAGAATTTTGAATTCAATTCTTATGCTTCTATGCATAACAACGAACACTCGTGTGTTTCGCGTCTGCATGTCCGTCCAGTAGGGTTCGAACCTACGACCATCCGCTTAAGAGGCGGGTGCTCTACCAGCTGAGCTATAGACGGGAAGTTTTTCTATTATACTGAAAAAGCCATGTTTGTCTAACTTTTATTTGGATGCTGTATCCGCGTTCATGTGATGGGGTGTATTATGAAACGCAAATGAATGTGCCTAGGACGGGAATCGAACCCGTAATCCGTGAGGAACACGATTTTAAGTCGTGCGTGTATACCAATTCCACCACCCAGGCGACTCCGTTATAGTAGCAAAAACGCCTCTTTTATACAATGAATATATACAAATATAAAAGTTAGGACTATCTCCAATATAATAAAAAATGTCTAGGCTTAACAAATGAATTTGCCTAGACATTTTTTATTATATTGGAGGCGTGGGCGGGAATCGAACCCGCGCATGAAGGATTTGCAGTCCCTAGCGTTACCACTTCGCCACCACGCCGTAAGTTTTTAAATATCCTGAGCTTTCTGCTTGCTAACTTTCTGCTTGCTAACTATCTGACTGCTCCTTTTTTAGTTCTCGCGAGATCTCTTCGATTCGCTGTCGAGCTTTTTCACCTTCGTCGAGTTCAAAGTCAACAAAAGGGATTCGTGCTACGCGAGTATTTTTTTTGATGTGATTTTTGAATTCACTGCGCTTTCGTTTGAGAAAATCAATTGCCGGTCCTTCCATGTTTTGAGGAAAGACTGACACAAAAATAGTAACATATTTTGCGTCTTTGCTCATCTCTATTCGCGTGGGCGTTACAAGAGATCGGCGGTTTGATTCAAGCGAAACAAACTTGCTGGCTTCTTGCAAGAGGGCTTGTCTTAGTCTTTCGTCTCGGTGGTCTTCCATATAGTGTGATTGTGAGTGATTTATATTAAGAATTTTTACGTTTGTTTACTCTCAAATGGAATAATAACGTCGCCTTCCATGATTTCAGTTGAGCGATTACTGAGTGACATTCCAAATTCATTCCCTTCTGAAACCTCGTTTGCTTCTGAGCGAGCTTGTTGTAGGCCTTGTACCTTTGCGGTTCCAAGTTCTTCTCCTCGTCGTGAGATCTTTACTATCTGACCTTTTTTAATCATCCCTTCAGTCACCTTACCTCCCATAACCTGCACTCCTTTTGAGAGTGAAAAAGCTTTGAGGATTTTGATTGAACCGGTTGGCATCTCAACAGTCACCTCAGGTGTATTTTTGAGAGCAACTTCGCTCAGCCAGTCGATAGCTTCGTAGATTATTTTAAATGTTCGCGTTTCAACCTCGAGTCGATCCATCGCAGAGAGCGCCTGCTTGTCTATAGAAATATTAAATCCGACAATTACAGTTCCTGGGTTTCCGCTGGCAGTTTTTACGTCAGCTTCACTCACTGCTCCTGTTCCTGTCGATATAACCCGAAAGGCAATTCGTTCGTTGTGGAGCTTTGCGAGTTCTTGCTGCACAGCTTCGATACTTCCGGTAGTGTCAGCCTTGATAACAATGGGAAGCACCGCAAGCTCATCTCCAGTTGGTGCGAGTGCATTACTTTGTGTGACACCTGCAACTTCTTTAAAAGTAGCGGCATATTCCTCGGCTTCTTTCTTTGATTTAAAAGTGATAAATTCTTCACCTGCAACTGGTACACTATTCCATCCAAATATTTTGATAGGACTTGAAAATGTTGCTTCTTTGATGACTTTGCCAAGTGAGTTTTCGAGGATGCGCACAGGTGCGTATGCATTTCCGCAGGCAACGAACTGACCCTGTTTAACTGTTCCGTTCTTTACAATCATTGTAGCTGTAATTCCTCGCTGCTTATCCATATTGGCTTCTACGACAACTCCGCTTGCAAGCTGGTCTGCATCACCTGTAAAACCTTCCATGTCGGCCACAAGAGTGATCATATCGAGCAAGTCAGAAACACCAGTCCCTTTAAGGGCCGAAATCTGCACAACAGGAATATCTCCTCCAAGTCCTTCGACGTAGATTTCGTTTTCAATAAGTGAGCTTTGGGTTTGGGTGATGTTTGCTTTCGGACTATCTACTTTATTGATTGCAACGATGAAGGGAAGTTTTGCTTCTCTAATACATGAAAGAGCCTCTTTTGTTTGAGGCATTACTCCATCTTCTGCCGAGACAATGAGGATTGCAATATCTGCTGCAACAGCGCTTCGTGTGCGTACGTGGGTAAAAGCGGCATGCCCAGGTGTGTCGATAAAAGTAATCGTACTGTTGCCGTGCTCAACTTCGTACGCTCCGAGATGTTGTGTGATTCCTCCAGCTTCTTTTGCTACGATTCGACTACTCCGAATATAATCAAGAAGTGTTGATTTTCCGTGGTCAATATGACCCATAATCGCTACCACTGGAGCTCTCTGTGCTTTTTCTGTAGTTTTTGGAGAGGTGGTTACTGACATAGTTCTTACATACTGCGTGATTTTTTGGTTTTTGTCAATAAATCGTTTTCTTCGTCAGTAAGTAATCGCTCGGATGCCCAACCTGTAATTGTCTTTGAGTAGACATTCATTTTATCTCGAGTATGGATTCCAGAGAGAAGCACGCCAGTTCCATGTTCATTGAGAAAAACTGTCGCAAAACTATTGTTTCCGCCTGAATCCATTCCGCTGAATGCTTTAAAATTAGTACTCGCAACATGTGATATGTTGTGTGTGACATGTTCTTGGAATTTTTTGAGAAAAGCAGATGTCTCATCTTGAAACTTTTGCAAGTCACCAACTTCTTTGTTGAGTTCAACCACAATATCCTCGAGCGAATGGAGGTGCTTACCTTTTGTAAGGCGCCCAATTCGCAAAGATAGGAATATAATCATTGTAATGCATATAAGGAGGATGAGAGTGAGACCTGCGAAACTAATAAATATTTGTTCTGGTGTAAGTATGATCATGTTTGGTTGCCCTTAGCTTTATAAGTAAAATGTAGTAGGATTATAATACATGTTTGGCTTTTCAAAAAGAAATAACAAAATAATCTATCTAGATCACGCCGCAACAACCCCTGTCGATCCTATTGTCGTGCAAGCAATGGCGCCTTTTTGGCACGATAATTTCTATAATGCATCATCTCTTTATGATCAAGGTGTGGCAGTTAAAAAAGTACTCGAATCGTCTCGCACTTTGATTGCATCATATTTTCTCTCGCGAATGGAGGAAGTATTTTTTACAGGATCAGGGACTGAGTCAAATAATATAGCAATTCGTGGGGTTGTTGATGCATATAAAGAAAAAGGGATTTCTCGTCCGCATATCATTACCTCATCTATCGAACATCCCGCAACACTTGAAGTATGTAAATATCTAGAAGGAAGAGGTGTTGAGGTAACATATATCAAGCCAAACACTGCTGGACGAATCGATTCGCAAGATGTACATAATGCATTGAAAGCGCACACAGTTCTTGTTTCACTTATTCATACACAAAATGAAATAGGGACTATTCAGCCAACAAAAGATGTTGAGCGAGTAATTAATCAATACAAAAAAGCTCAGGGACGAATAGAGAGTGATGCGCCGCACCTTCATGTTGATGCAAGTCAGTCGCCAAACTATATTCGGTGTACAAAAGATAAGCTTGGTGCACAACTTATTACTATTGACGGATCAAAAATCTACGGACCTAAGGGGGTATCGGCACTGTATGTAGATAGGCGAGTCCCAATAAGGCCGATTTCTTATGGTGGAGGACAAGAATCAGGGCTCCGTCCCGGAACAGAAAATATTCCCTTGATTGTTGGTCTTGCTAAGGCTCTCGAAATCACAGAATCACTTCGAGAGTCCGAATCAAAACGACTGAGCGATCTGCGTGATTATTGCGTTGAGCTTCTCAAGAAAAATATCCCGGAGGCTTCCATAAATGGAAGCCTCAAGCACCGCATCCCCAACAATATTAGTGTTTGTATTCCTGGCATGAACGCCGAGTACGCAGTTATTCAGCTTTCTCAAAAAGGCATTCTTTGTTCCTTTATGACAGCCTGTAGAACCCAAGGGAATGATCTCTACTCATATATTATTCAGGAAATAAATTCGGACTGTAAAAACTCCTCACTACGAATCACATTTGGGAGAAGTACTCGAAAATCTGATATTCGATTTCTTGTTAATTCATTAGCACATATAACACAAAAATAGCAAAGTGGTTCTTCTCGACTCTTCTGATATAATGGTTGCATATGGAAGAACTTAACAAACAACAAATTGTGCTTTTGACATTATTAGTAAGTTTCGTAACGTCGATTGCGACCGGTATTACAACTGTGTCTCTTGTGACCCAATATGAAACTCCGACGGTAACCCAGACTATTAATCGTGTGGTTGAAAAAACTATTGAGCGAGTTGTACCTGCTGAAGTAGATGCAAATCCTGTGACGATAGTAAAAACACCAGAAAAAGAAATTGTTACCGTTGTGGTAAAGGAAGAAGACCTTACGATAGATTCAGTTCGAGCAAACACAAAAAGTCTAGTACGAATCTATGAAGTGAACAATAAAGGGAGAACGTTTGTCACTCTCGGACTTACGATATCAGAAAATGGTTCGCTTATCGCTCGAGAGAATTTCTTTAGTAGAAATAAAAATTATACAGGGGTATATGGAGATAAGGAGTATGAGCTTGCCGCGCTCTATCAAGGAAAAGATGATCCTATTATCATAATGAAACCAATTGTAGCTGAGGGTACAGATGTTTCGTTCTCTGCTGTTTCATTCGGGGAGGCGGGAACGCTCCAATTAGGCCAAACCGTTTTGTCACTCGGAGGTGTGAATCAAAACGAGGTAAACAACGGGATAATCAAGAGTCTACAGAGAAGTGCTGAAGGGGAAAGTGTCCTCGCAATTAACACAACTGTTTCAGCACCATCAATCATGGGAACAATTCTTATAAATCTGAAGGGAGAAGTGGTCGGTATGAATCTTGGAGAATTTCTCGACAGCCAAACATTTACTCCCGTTGAAACTGTACAATCCTATATTGCGAATGCCCTTACTCAAGTATAGGGACATACGGTTTCGTTAGGAAGTGTAACATTTACAAGTATCAATTTTAATTGTAATATACATATATGCAACAACCATTCAAAAACTTCACATCAAAAGCACGAGAGGCAATTCGCCACGCGCACGAACTCGCTGTTGAGCGAGGTCAAAACCATGTAAATCCCTTGCATTTACTTACCGCACTAGTATTGCAGGATGAGAGCATGGTCGCTTCTATTTTAGATAAGATGCAGGTAGATACTCAGCTACTCACTGATGTTCTTCTTGAAAATATCGAGGCCGCCGAAGGCGCCCAGACACTTTCTGCAACGTATCAAATGTTTCTTTCATCTGAGCTTGCACAGACGATTGAAAACGCAACACGAGTTGCCACAACTCTCAAAAATGAATTTGTTTCAACTGAGCATTTATTTGTATCGTTATTTGATATTGCTGCACCACCACGACGAATTCTTGGTCGATTCGGAATTGCAAAACAAGATGTCTTGACTATTATCGCGGACCTTAAAGATAAAAAAATCACTGAGGGTGAAGACGGTCCTAAGAAAATGAAACACTTGCGAAAGTTCACTGTGAGTCTGACTGATAAAGCAAAAAATAATACACTCGATCCAGTTATTGGAAGAGATAAAGAAATCAATCGAATCATTCAGATTCTTTCAAGGCGGACAAAAAACAATCCAATCCTTATTGGAGAAGCTGGAGTAGGAAAAACTGCTATTGTCGAAGGGCTTGCTACGAGAATTATTACTGGAGATGTTCCCGAGTCTCTTAAGGATAAGGAGCTTGTAACACTTGATCTTGGCGCTCTTGTCGCTGGTACAAAATATCGCGGAGAATTCGAAGATCGACTCAAGAGTATCATGAAAGATCTCAAGAATGCAGAAGGTCAAATAATCGTTTTCATTGATGAGATTCATACTATTGCAGGAGCGGGAGCTGCAGAAGGGTCACTTGATGCATCGAACATGCTCAAGCCTGCACTCGCTCGAGGAGAAATTAAAGCTATTGGAGCAACGACTTTGCAAGAATATCAAAAGCATATCGAAAAAGATGCCGCACTTTCTCGTAGGTTCCAGCCAGTCGTGGTTGATGAGCCGAACCTTGAGGATGCAATTGCAATTATGCGTGGTCTCAAAGAAAAATATGAGCTCTATCACGGTGTGCACATTACAGATGATGCTGTAGTTGCATCTGTTGAATTAAGTAGTCGATATATTACCGATCGGTTTTTACCCGACAAAGCAGTTGATCTTGTTGATGAAGCCGCATCATCTCTCAAAATTTCACTTGAAAATATGCCTCCGCAACTTGAAGAGTCTCGTCGAAAAATCATGCGACTTGAAATTGAAAAGGAAGCACTTTCAAATGAAAATAAAACCAAGAAGCGAACCTTGCGGATTTTAGAAATTAGCAAAATTATTGCTGATCTTAGAGAAGACAACCGTGAGCTCGAGCTGAAATGGAAAAATGAAAAAGAAACCATCACCAAGATTAAGTTATTTAAAGAAAATCTTGATTCACTCAAAAATGAAGCCGAACAAGCAGAGGTGCGAAATGATTTAGCACGAGCAGCGGAGATTCGATACGGTTCAATCCCGCAAGTTGAATCCGAAATCAAGGAGTCTGCAAAACGACTCAAAAAATTGCAATCCTCACGGCGAATTCTCAAAGAAGAAATTACCGAAGAAGATATTGCTGAAGTTGTTTCAAGATGGACAAGTATTCCTGTCGCGCGAATGCTCGAGGCTGAGGCGCACCGACTTTCTCGAATGGAAAGAACTCTTACTGAAAAAATTCTCGGACAAAAAGACGCGGTGTCGCGTGTAGCAAATACTCTCAAGCGTGCTCGAGCTGGAATTTCAGATCCAAATAAACCCCTCGGATCATTTATGTTTCTTGGTCCAACAGGAGTGGGAAAGACTGAACTTACGAAAGCTCTCGCTGGATTTATGTTTAACGATGAAAAAGCACTTATTCGAGTCGACATGTCAGAGTTTATGGAAAAGCACTCTGTCTCAAAACTTGTAGGTGCTCCACCTGGGTATGTTGGACACGAAGAAGGTGGAATTATTGAACAGGTTCGTCACCGACCATACTCTGTGATTCTTTTTGACGAGATTGAAAAGGCACATCCTGAAGTATTCAATATTCTTCTGCAGGTTCTCGACAATGGACACCTCACAGATGCAAAAGGTCGTAAGATTAATTTTAAGAACACTGTTATTATCCTCACTTCAAATGTTGGAGCAGAATACATCGACAAAATGGAATCTATGGGATTTGGTGGACACGATGAAAAAGGGAAGAGTTCAAAATACGAACAAATGAAACGAAACGTTGAAAAGGCTTTGAAAGACAAATTCCGACCAGAGTTTCTCAATCGACTTGACGACATTATTGTTTTTGATGTCCTAAGCACTGAAGCAATCAAAGAAATTGTAACTATTCAAGTACAACATGTTATTGATAGGCTTGAAGGAAAGAATATTGCACTCAAGGTTTCAGCTCCCGCACTCGAATATCTTGCAAAGGAGGGGTACGATCCGCACTACGGCGCGCGACCGCTCAAGCGACTTATTCAGAATAAGATTTTGAATCCACTGGCATCGCTTATTATTACACAGGGATTGAATGATAATGTCGCTGTGACTGTGGGATATAAAAAAGATGCATTTACGTTTGATGTAAAGCAAGGACGAAAGAAAGTCCAGTCATATCTCGAAAGCGATATTACGGAAGAGAAGTTGCTTGCAAGGATGTAGGTGATATAGGTATGGACGATATAAAAGTCAGAAAAAAAACGCCGTACGGCGTTTTTTTGTATTACCTAGTTGGGTGCACAGGACAGGATTCGAACCTGTGTAGTCGTGAGACGTCGGATTTACAGTCCGATGCATTTGACCGCTCTGCCACCTGTGCGTGGGTAGAGTATAGCAAGAAAATATTAAATAGGAAACCATTTATTTCATAAATGAGTCAATGAAATAGGCACAAGGTTACCATTTGACTACTTGCATATATACATGGTATAATATAAGTAATGGATATCAACAATACAGAAACATTTGTTCTCAAAAAGAAACGTGGTTTTTTTGATATGAACTATCGAGAGAAACTCGTTTTCCTTACTCAAATAATGGGTGTTTTTATAATCGTTGTTATTATTCTTTTTGCTCTCGGTTTGACCCCAAAACAATGGTCTTTAACAAAAGAAGATGTTGTTATATCACCTAAAAGCGATGTTCAGCAAGATAGTCAATATAATACTCGAGATCAAAGGGTTGTTGATACAGAAGTTGCTGCAACTGTATACGCACGCCCTACGCGAGTCTACATTCCTTCAGTCGATATCGATACTGTGGTAACCCAGCCAGAAACCTCGAATGTTGCGGTGCTCGATCAGTTTCTTCAAAAAGGATCAGTACATTATCCTGGATCTGGAACTATCGAGGGTGGTAATATGTTCATATTTGGACACAGTACTAATTGGGCAATTGTGCGAAACGATGCGTATAAAACATTTAATGGCCTTGAGAATCTTGTTCAAGGGAGCGAAATATTCGTGGAATCAGGTGGTAAAACTCATGTGTACGAAGTCGAATATATTGAATTAGTTGATGAAAATGAGGCTCTTATTGATTTGAGTGGAAGTGCTAAAAAACTCACCATATCAACATGTAACTCATTCGGTGAGAAGCAAGAGCGGTGGGTAGCTCATGCAAATTTTAAGCGAACGATGTAGGTTTGAAGAGAACCAGGATAGTATAGCAAAAGAGATGTACTCTCATATATATTATAATGCTATTGACTTTATTATAATATGGTGTATAATTTAGCAGTTAATACATTCAACATTTATATGAAAAAAACATTACTTAAAAAGAATATTTTCCTTGTAGCAATCGTTGCTCTTACGCTTTTGGTTACTCCTGGAGTAGCATCTGCTCAATGGGATAACTATGGATCAACGTATGACACATGGGATAACTATGGATCAACGTATGACACATGGGATAACTATGGATCAACGTATGACACATGGGATAACTATGGATCAACGTATGACACATG
>Ga0105054_10001298_pt1 | contig 41045 bp, 38 predicted proteins | sample BON02_FD_78091 | JGI IMG/M metagenome (GOLD analysis project Ga0105054, IMG submission 78091) | Freshwater microbial communities from Lake Bonney liftoff mats and glacier meltwater in Antarctica - BON-02 (megahit assembly) | ecosystem: Environmental > Aquatic > Freshwater > Ice > Glacier...
CGAAGCTGGTACCTGACCTGCGTGCAGAAACCGGTCCGCATCTCACCATCGATCCTGGCCGCGGATTTCGCCCGCATGGGCGAGGAAATCCGCGCCGTCGATGCGGCGGGCGCCGACTGGATCCATGTCGACGTGATGGACGGCCATTTCGTGCCCAACCTCACCTTCGGCCCGCCGGTGATCTCCAAGCTGCGGCCCCACAGTGCCAAACCCTTCGACGTTCACCTGATGATCGAGCCGGTCGATCCGCTGCTGGATGCCTTTATCGGCGCCGGCGCCGATATCGTGACCATCCACATCGAGGCCGGACGCCATCCCCACCGCACCCTGCAGGCGATCCGCCAGGCAGGCAAAAAGGCCGGTATCTCGCTCAATCCCGGCACCCCTGCCGCGGCCGTGGCCGGCGTGCTCGACATGGTCGACCTGATCCTCGTGATGTCGGTCAATCCCGGCTTCGGCGGCCAGGGGTTCATCGAATCCTCCCTGGCCAAGATCACGCAACTGCGCACCATGATCGATGACGGCGGCTACGACATCGACCTGGAGGTCGACGGCGGCATCGATCCCGTCACCGCGCCACGGGTGATCGCCGCGGGTGCCGATGCGCTGGTCGCGGGCACCGCCGTCTTCAAGGGCGGGCCGGAGGCCTACGCCGCCAACATCGCCGCGCTGCGGGGCTGAGTCCATGGCGGGCGCCACCGCTTCGGTTTCATGCGGGAACGCGGGAACGCGGGGTGCTGTCGCGCCGGAGGCTGCGTCATGAGCCGGCGCGGCGCGGTGCGCATGGGGCTGGGCGAACGCCTGCGGGCGTTGCTGTTCGGCTCGCCGCTCTACCGCTTCACGCTGATCGGACGGGCGCCCGAGCAGGTCCTTCAGGCCCCGACCGACCCCTGGCCGGGTGAAGCCGAACGCGGCCGGCGCATGATCGAGGGTTCCTGGCGCCTGGCCGGCCAGACCCTGACCTTCGACCTCAAGCTCTCGGGCGGGGCGCCCCAGTGGTATCCCGATACCGCATGGCAGGGCTGGCTTGAGGAACTGCACGGTTTCCAGTGGCTGCGCGACCTGCGCGAGACCGGCGGCCCGGCGCGCCAGGGCGCGCGCCATGCCGTGGCCGGCTGGATCGCCGACTGCGGTTCCTGGGACCGCTTCGCCTGGCGCCCCGACATTCTCGGGCGGCGCCTTTCGGCCTGGCTGACCCATGGCGGTTTCCTGCTCAACGGCGCCGATGCCCTGTTCCGCCGTCGTTTCCTCCAGAGCCTGTCCGAGCAGACCCGCCATCTGGCCCGCGTCGTCACCGCCGGGCCGGAGGGCGCAGGGCGCATCGGTGCGGTCAAGGCGCTGCTCTACGCCGGCCTTGCCCTGCCCGGCGCCGAGAAACGCCAGACCCAGGCCCTGCGCCTGCTGCAGCACGAACTCGACCGCCAGATGCTGGCCGACGGCGGCCAGCGCGAGCGCAACCCCAGTGTCCAGTTCCGTCTGCTGCGCGATCTCGTCGAGGTCCGCATGGCCCTGATCGGCGCCAGGAAGCACGTGCCTGACTGGCTGCAGCAGGCGATCGACCGCGCAGCACCGATGCTGCGTTTCTACCGCCACACCGATGGCGGGCTGGCGCTGTTCAATGGTGCCTCGGAAGAAAGCGCCGAGCTGATCGACAATGTTCTGGCCATGGGCCAGGCGACCGGCAAACCCTCGATGCGCGCCACCCACACCGGCTACGAGCGGATGGTGGCCCGGAAAACCCTGGTGCTGGTCGATGCCGGCGCGCCGCCGCCGCCCGACTATGCCGCTTCGGCCCATGCCGGGCCGCTGTCGTTCGAGATGAGCGTCGGGCGCGAACGCCTGATCGTGAACGTCGGTGCCTTCCGCGGCCCCGATGCCGGCTGGCGCAACGCCGCGCGCGCTACCGCGGCCCACAGCACCGTCGGCATCGACGACCGCAACAGCGTCGAGATTCGCAAGGACGGCAGCCTGGGCCGTGTGCCGCGCCACGTCACCGTCGAGCGCCACGAACAGGAAGGCGCCCAGCTTCTGGAGATGAGCCACGACGGCTACCGCCCGACCGGCCGCCTGGTCCATCACCGCCGCCTCTATCTCTCGCCCACGGGCGAGGACCTGCGCGGCGAGGATTGCCTGGACGGCCCCGGCGGCGAGGTCTTCGCCATCCGCTTCCATCTGCACCCGGAGGTCCAAGCCGCCCTGGTGCAGGACGGCCAGAGCGCCCTGCTGCGCCTGCCCAGCGGCGAAGGTTGGCGCCTGCGCGCCACCGGCGGTGTGCTTTCACTCACCGACAGCGTCTATCTGGGCGGCAAGGGCGGCATGCGCCGCTCCCAGCAGGTCGTGGTCTCGGGCGGCCTGAACGGCGAAAAGACGACGGTGAAATGGGCGCTCGTGCGCGTGCCGCCGCCGGTGAAGAAGAAACGACGGACGGCGAGCCAGGACGAGGACGAGACCACCTAGGGGGAGACAAGCCGTTGGACGTCTATCACATCTGGGCCGGGCTCAAGCCGGGCACCAAGGACATGGAGTTTGCCGATGCGGTGCACGGCTATCTCGGGCTCCTCAAGGGCGAGGGGCGCATCGCGGGTTACCGCCTGACCCGGCGCAAGCTGGGGCTGGGCCATCCCAACCTGCCCGAATGGCACATCACCATCGATTTTGACGGCATGGCGCAGATGGATCAGGCCTTCGGCGCGGTCTCGGCGCGGACCGATCCGGTCGAGGGGCTGCACCACGCGGTGAATTCCAAGGTGGAGGGCGTGTTTTTCGCGCTCTACCGTGATTTCCCCGACTCAGGCCGCAAGACGGGCGAAGAGCGGTTCTAGGTTGCGTGACCCTTCCGGCGGGTCATCCTCCGCGAAAGCGGAGGATCCATGTTGTGGCCCGGCAGCAGGCGGAGGGTGACAAGGAGAGAGAAACGGTGTGGGTCCTCACCCTTTGGGGTGCATTCGGCAAAAACCGGCGCTAAAGTCCCGCTCATCCGGTTCAAGATTTTTTCCCAGGGGGCAATCCATGGCACGTGCGGCCGAAAAGCAGAGCCTTGCGCAGATGGCGAAGGCCAAGGGCATCAAGTACTTCCTCATCAGCTACTCGGATCTCGGCGGCGTCGCCCGCTCCAAGCTGGTCCCGGCCGCGGCGATCGACACGATCGTGGCCGACGGCGCTGGTTTCGCCGGCTTTTCGACCTATCTCGACATGACGCCGGCGCACCCGGACATGTTCGGCATGGCCGACATGAACAGCATGATCCAGCTTCCCTGGAAGAAGGAGGTCGCCTGGGTGCCCTCCAACCTGATGATGTCGGGCAAGGAAGTCGGCCAGGGGCCGCGCAACGTGCTGCGCCGCATGATGGCCAAGGCGGCCAAGCAGGGCTTCTACATGAAGACCGGCGTGGAGTGCGAATACCACCTGATCAATCCCGACGGTTCGGACATCTCGGACGCGCGCGATACCGCCGCCAAGCCCTGCTACGACCAGCAGGCCCTGATGCGCCGCTACGACGTCGTCTCCGAGATCTGCGATGCCATGCTTGAGCTGGGCTGGGGCCCCTACCAGAACGACCATGAGGATTCCAACGGCCAGTTCGAGATGAACTGGAACTACGACGACTGCCTGGTCACGGCCGACCGCCACACCTTCTTCAAGTTCATGGTGAAGTCGATCGCCGAGAAGCACGGCTTGCGCGCGACCTTCATGCCCAAGCCCTTCATGCACCTGACCGGCAACGGCTGCCATGCCCATGTCAGCGTCTGGGACGAGGCCGGCAAGAAGAACCTGTTTCACGATCCCAAGGGCGAACTGGGCATCTCCAAGCTAGGTTACCATTTCCTGGGCGGCATCCTGGCCCATGCCGAGGGCCTGACCTCGGTCTTCAACCCCACGGTCAACAGCTACAAGCGGATCAACTCCTCGGTCACCTCGTCGGGCGCCACCTGGGCCCCCAACACGATCAGCTACACCGGCAACAACCGCACGCACATGATCCGCATCCCCGATCCGGGCCGCTTCGAACTGCGCCTGATGGACGGGGCGACCAACCCCTACCTGTGCCAGGCCGCCGTGCTCGCCGCCGGTCTGGACGGCATCGCCAACAAGACCGATCCGGGCAAGCGCCTCGACATCAACATGTACGAGGTCCGGCGCAATTCGGAACTGGCCAAGATGAACGTCAAGCGCCTGCCGCTGAACCTGCTGGACGCCCTGCGCCAAACCGAGAAGTCCGGCCTGCTGCGCGCGGCCTGGGGCGACGAGACGGTCGACGCCTACATCAAGATGAAGGCGCGCGAGTGGAACGAGTACAACCGCCACCTGACCCAGTGGGAACGCGACATGACGCTGGACTGCTGAAGGCAGCGCGAGAGAAAACCCCTTGTCGTCCTCCGGCTTGACCGGAGGACCCATGCTGTGGCTTCAAGCCGTGAGCCCGCGTCGAAGCCACAGCATGGATGGTCCGGTCAAGCCGGACCATGACATCAAGGAAATGTCGCCGCTGACCGGAGCCCCGCCATGATCCTTGTCTTCGGCTCGCTCAACATGGACCTCATCGTGCCGGTGCCGCATCTGCCGCGGCCGGGCGAGACGGTGCTGTCGCCGGCCCATGCCACGGCGCCGGGCGGCAAGGGCGCCAACCAGGCGGTGGCGGCCGCACGTGCAGGTGCCGATGTCGTCATGGTCGGCTGCGTCGGGCGCGATGCCTTCGGCGACGAACTGCTCGAGATCGTCTCGGCCGCCGGGATCGACACCAGACCGATCGCACCGGTCAATGCGCCCACGGGTGTCGCCGTGGTCTGTGTCGCCGACGACGGCGAAAACCAGATCATCGTTGCCGTCGGCGCCAACGCCTATGCCAGCCACGAGCAAGTCGACGACACCATGCTCGAGGGCTGTTCGACCCTGCTGATGCAGATGGAAACGCCGCTGCGCGAGGTCTTCACCCTGGCGGGACGGGCCAAGCGCGCGGGCAGGCGTGTCATCGTCAATGCCGCACCGGCCGGGCCGGTGATGCCCGAAACCATGGACCTGCTGATCGTCAACGAGGGCGAAGCTGCCGCCGTCGCCCACGCCATCGGCCTGGACGCCCGGGACGCCCGCGCCGTGGCGCTGCGTCTGCGTGAAGCCCACGGGCTCTCCACCGTCGTGACGCTGGGCGTACACGGTGCGCTGGCGGTCACGCCGCAAGGCTGCTGGCAGATCGGTTGCCTGGAGATCGAACCCGTCGACACGGTCGGCGCGGGCGACGCCTTCACCGGCACGCTGGCGGCGGCACTCGACAACGGCATGGCGATGGCCGATGCCCTGCGCGCGGCTTCGGTTGCGGGCGGGCTTGCCTGCCTCGAACACGGCGCCATGCCCTCGTTGCCCGATGCCGCCGCAATCGACGCCCGGCTGGGCGATCTGGCGCCTGCGGTGGCCGTCGAACTTTAGAGCGGATCACGATCACCCGGAACCATTTCATGGTTTCGGGTGATCGTGTGAATCCGCTCTACATCAACGAGATAGAGCAAATTCACACATTCAGGCGCAATCGCGAAGCGATTCCGCATGAATGTGATTTGCTCTAGAGTTTGGTCAGGGCTTCGAGCACGGCGGTCGGGCGCACATGGTTGGTGTCGATGAAGTGGCGGCGCAGAGGGGCGCCATCTTCATCGCGCGTGACGGCATGGACATCGACCAGCGGCAGCCCGCGTGCCTGCGCCTCATCGCGCAAGCGTTCGTTGAAGCAGGCGATGATGCCAAGGAAGATCTCACGCTCGCCGTCGCCGATCAGGGCGGTATTGATGTTGGTCATGGGCGCGCTGGCCAGCCACAGGGTCCAGCCGCGCGCCGCTGCAGTCTCGGCCAGGAAGGCGACGTAACGGGTCACCAGCGCATCGGTCATGGCGCTCCAGTCGGCCAGCGGGTCCTTGCGCACCATGCCCATGAGACCTTCCTTGTAGCGGCAGTCGAGTTCGCCGAAGACGGCAAGCACTGTCGAACCGGCCGGCAGACGCGCCGCTGTCGCCTCGAAGAAGGCACGGTAGGGCGAGGGTTTCTCCCGCACCAGATGCCAGGCTTTGCAGCCGAAGACGAGGTGGCTTTCAAGCCGGCGTCTGCCGCCCGCAACATCGACCATCAGGCCGGCGCAGCTCAGGACGTGGCTGTCGCCGAGGACATGGACGGTCTCGTCGGCCTGCCCGGCGTAGGGCTGTGGGTTGGCCTGGCGCCAGGCCGTCAGGCTGTCGAGCACTTTCAGGTAGGTCAGGAGGTGCGCACGGTTGGGTGCCTCGCTGAGGCCGCCTGCGGCCATCGGCCTGGCCTGCTCCAGCAGGTTGCGGCAGGCGGTCGCGTCTCCCTCCAGCCATGCCGCGGTGGCTGCGATCACGGTCTCGCCGAAGAGCATGCTGGGTGAGGTCGGGGCGGGCAGGCCGGCCATCTCGCCGAAGCGGCCAAGCGCCAGCAGGACGAGCGCCAGATGATGGTTGGGATCGGCGGCGGGGCGGGGTGCACGGCGCGTCGTCAGCAGCAGGTCGGCCGCGCCGGTGATGTCGCCGCGGCGATAGAGCAGGATGGCCAGGAGCTGCTGGGCGCCCAGGGTATCGGGCTTGAGCCGGAGCGCGCGCCCGGCGGCGATCTCGGCTTCATCGGGCCGCTCCAGACGCTGCAGCAGGATCGCTTCCTGCAGGTGGCCCATGGGTTCGCGCGGGTTCATCGCCGTGGCGCGGCGCTGGGCCTCCAGCGCCTTGTCGATCTCGCCGACGCCCAGATAGACCTCGGCCTGGGCGCGCGGCACGTCGGGCAGGCGGTCGTTGAGCTCACCGGCGCGTTCCAGCAGGGAAAGGGCGGTGGTGGCATCGCCGTCCTGGAAGGCGATGATGCCGAGCAGGCAATGGGCACGGGCGTGGTCGGGTTCGACGCGCAGGATATCGCGGCAGACCTTGGCGGCCTCCTGGCGCTGGCCCGCGCGCAGGTGGTTCATGGCGGACATCACGAGATGATCGGTAATGGCCATGGTCAGTCGCCCCGCCGGCCAAACAACATGGTGACGTTGATGCGCCGGTTCTCGTAGCCGGGGCGGAAATCGAACGCGCCGGTCTCGTGGAACAGGTCGGAATTGAACAGCACGGCCCGATTCTGGCGATGCGGCACGATGACCGACTTCGCGCCGACCTCCTCCAGATGGGCGCGTACCGCCGGGGTGTCGCGGTTGTAGCGGGCAAAGTCCCAGCTCATCGGCGCTTCCTTGTCCCAGACCACCAGACCGCCGCCTTGCGCATCGAGATTGGCTTCGTCGGGGGTCAGCCAGAAGTTGACGTTCACGGCGGCGGCGTCGGCATGCATGCGGATGCCCGAAAGCCGGCTGTCGTACTTGAAGGCCCAGGTCTTGCGCAGGCTGTGCGGCCCGACGATGCCCGGCATCGCCGCGCGCAGTTCCTGCGCGATCTGCAGCAGCAGGGGGCAGTCGAAACCTTCCTCCTGGAAGGCGCCGAGGTAGCCGTTGTCGTAGCGGAACTCGTACCAGATGGTCGACGCCAGGCAGAAATGGCGCAACGCCGCCAGTGCCTCGGGCGTCAGCAGGCCGTCGCCCCAGGCGATGCCCGGTACGTTGTCGCGGTACATCTCCTCGGCGGCCGCACCGTCGAACCCGGGCGAGACGGCGGGGCCGTCGATGCGGGCGCCGGGGTCGGCGTGGACCAGGCGGTTGTAGACGTTCCGGATCGGCGCGGCGGCGGGCGGCAGCGCCACCATGTGGGTGTCGTCCTGCGCGCTGGGCAGGGTCTCCAGGGTCAGGCGATAGGCGGTGATCCGGGCGTCCCACTCAGGCCCCAGCAGGGCCTGTTCGCGCAGCCAGGAAAGCTGCTCGATGTCGTGGGCCAGCTTGGTCGCGCTGGTGGCGACGAAACTGTGTTCATCGCGCATCGGACCGCCGGGCTTGCGGCGCAGCGTGTGTGCCTGGCGATAGGCGGCAAAGCCGCCCTCGACATCGCCGCGGTCGATGCGGGTGTTGCCCAGGTTGTGCCAGGCAGGGGCGTAGCCGGGGTCGATCTCCACGGCGCGGCCCAGATGATGTTCGGCCTCGTCCAGGCGGCCCAGCCGGCGCAGGGCTGTGCCCAGGTTGAAGGCGAGTGTCGCGCGTTCAGGTGCGGCGGCGACCAGGGGTTCAAGCAGGGCGACCGCCTCGGCGGCATCGCCGTGTTCGGCAATGGCCGTGGCGCGGTTGGCGGCGATCCCGGGGTGGCCGGGCAGGGCCTTTGCGGCCTGTTCCAGCACGGCAAGCATCGTCGTCATGTCGCCGGCGCGCCGGTGCAGGCCGGCAAGGGAAAGCCAGGCCTCGCCCTGGTGAGGGTCGATGGCCACGGCGCGCTCCAGGTCGGCGCGCGCGGCTTCCATCGTCCCCAGATGCAGGTGGGCGGTACCGCGGTGGGCGAGCAGGGCGGCGTTGTCGGGGTGTTCGTCCAGCAGGCTGTCGAGCGCTTCGACCCCTTCGGTCAGGTGGCCGGCACGCAGCAGCATCAGGGCCAGGGTGGGCCGCGCCTGCGGCACGGTTTCGACGAGCGCGCGGCAGGCTTCGATGGCGCCGACGCGTTCGCCCGACTCGAAGCGCGCGATCGCCGCTTTCAGGGCCTGCCCGTGGGTTTCCGATGTCTGCTGCACGGCCGGACTATGCCCCGAGAGCGTGGCGGGCGGCAAGGCGATGCTTGGCCCGCCGCAGGCCCCGCCATAACGGCAGAACCCGGCCCATGCGCGGGCACGGACCGGGTTCCAGAAGGCCACCGCGCCGCGTCATGGCGCGGTGCGAAGGGGCCGGATCAGTCGAAGTCGGCAGCGAGCGAAGCCCGCGTGGCTCCGGCGATGGCGGCGCTGTGCCCGTAGTGTTCGTGTTCGATATCGAGGGTGACGCGCTGGTCCTCGTCGCGGAAGGCGGCAACGTCCTCATCGGAGAAGTTGAAGACGAGGAAATGGACCGAGGAGGTCTTGCCGTCGGGCGTGTTGCGCTCGGTGTCCTGCAGCGGCTCGGCGCGGACCTGACGTTCGCCGATGTGGAAGACGATCTTCTCGTCGATCCAGCCCAGCTTGTTCAGCGTCACCTCGCGGCGCTTCTCGTCGTCGATCTCGATCATCATGGTGCAGCGCAGATCGCGGCCCTGCGGCACCAGCGGGTTGTACGCTTCGAGTTCGTCGGCAAGCTGCTCGGCGCCGCCCTTCTCGATGTAGAGCATCTCCTGGATCTGATGCCACATGGTCTCGCGGTTCTCGAAGTAGAACGAGACATAGGGGCCGACATCGATGCGGCGGTCCTTCTTGATCTCGCGCTGGCGCGCCTTGTGGTTCTTGCGCTCTGCCGTGTAGGCGGCGGTGTCGAGGATGTCGTCGGGGGTGATGTTCTTCATGGCGGTCACAGTTTCTCCTTGGTCTTGGCTCTGCGCGCGTCCCGAAGGAACTAGGCGGCGCCACCCAGGCCATAGGCCCGGGCGATGAGCTGGATGGGATGGGCTGCCTGGGGCGGCGGGGCCTCGCGGCCCTCGCTTTCCTCGACGCCCTGCCGGATGTGCATGCCGGCAAGCGGGCATTCCGAGACGATGTAGCCGGCACCTTCGGGATCGTGTTTGGCGGTGTTGCGAATCACGGGTTTGCCGACCTTCATGCCGATCTCGAAAAATTCCTTCTTCACGCCCCAGGCGCCGCCGTGGCCCGAACAACGCTCGATGACGTTGACCTTGGCCTCGGGCAGCAGGCGCAGCATTTCGGCGGCCTTGGCGCCCATGTTCTGGGCGCGGGCGTGGCAGGCGATGTGCAGCGTCACCGGTTCGTTGACGGCGGCCATGCCTTCGACCAGGCCTTCCTTCTTGGCGATCTCCATGACGTATTCGCTGGCGTCACGCGTAGCCTGGGCCAGGCGTTTGACGTCGGCATCGTCGGGGCAGAGCAGCGGCCACTCGAACTTCATCATCAGGGCGCAGCTTGGCACCGGCGCGACGACGTCATAACCCTTGTCGACATAGGGCAGCAGGGCGGCGGCGACCTGTTTGGCGCGCTTGGTGACCTCGGCAAGGTCGCCCTGCTCCATGTAGGGCATGCCGCAGCAGGCCGGGTGCAGGACCTCGACCTCGACGCCGTTGTGGGCGAGCACCTGGCGGGTCGCTTCGCCGATGGCGGCATCGTTCCAGTTGGAAAAGCAGGTGGCGTAGAGCACGGCCTTGCGCCCGGCTGCCGGGGCGGCCTTGTTGATGCTGACCGGGGACGCCTTGGCGCTGGCGACAAAACTCTTCGGGTTGAAGGCGGGCAGTTCGGCCTTGCGGTCGATGCCGGCGACCTTCTCCATGATCGGCCGGGTCAGGCCGTTGTCCTTCTTGCAGGCCCAGTTGGCCAGCGGCGAGAAGGTGGTGCCGAGTTTCCCGTTGCCGTCGGTGTCGGCGAGTTTCTTGTCCATCATGCCGACCTCGCCGCGGCGGAATTCCGCATGGCGCACGCGCAGCATCAGATGGGGGAAGTCGAGGTCGAACTCATGGGGCGGCACATAGGGGCATTTCGTCATGAAACACATGTCGCACAGGGTGCAGGCATCGATGACGGGCTGGAAATCCTTGCTTTCGACACTGTCGAGTTCGCCCGTGGGCGCCTCGTCGATCAGGTCGAACAGGCGGGGGAAGGAATCGCACAGGTTGAAGCACCGCCGGCAGCCGTGGCAAATGTCGAAGACGCGGCGCAGTTCGGCATCGATCCTGTCGGGATCGGTGAACGCGGGATCCTGCCAGTCGATGGTGTGGCGGGTCGGGGCGTCGAGACTGCCTTCGCGTGCGGTCATGGCCGGCACTCCTGCGCTGGGGGAAAAGAGGCGCCGCCGGAGCTGTTCCAGGGCGCGGCCGCCGTTGCGGTGCGGCGGGGCAAGGGGAGGGAACCCGCCGTTGCGGGTCCCCTCGTCCTCACGATCGAACGGGAACGGTCAGGACCGTTCCCCCCGGGGTCACTGACCCAGGGTGTCGAAGGCCTTCTGGAAGCGGCCAGCGTGGCTCTTCTCGGCTTTGGCAAGCGTCTCGAACCAGTCGGCGATCTCGTCGAAACCCTCATCACGCGCGGTGCGCGCCATGCCCGGGTACATGTCGGTGTACTCGTGGGTCTCGCCCGCGATCGCGGCTTGCAGGTTCTTGTCGGTCGAGCCGATCGGCTTGCCGGTGGCGGGATCGCCGGTCTCCTCGAGGAACTCGAGATGGCCGTGGGCATGGCCCGTCTCGCCTTCGGCGGTCGAACGGAACACGGAAGCAACGTCGTTGAAACCTTCGACGTCGGCCTTCTGTGCGAAATAGAGATAGCGGCGGTTGGCCTGGCTTTCGCCGGCAAACGCGGCTTTCAGGTTGTCTTCGGTCTTGGAACCGGCAAGTGCCATGGTGTCTCTCCCTGATGTCTGAGGCCCCGGCCAGCGGCCGGGGCAAACCAGCGCCCGGGCGAACGCCGGGCACAGATCTAATTTGGAACTATTCTAAGGTAATTGCAACCCCGAGGCGGGGTTTTTTCGCCGGCTGCCCCGCAATGGAGGGCGACGCCAGCCGGGTTCAGACGCGCGAGGGGCTCACGCGGACCACGACCTCGACATCCTCGACACGGGTCCCTTCGGGAGCGTCGGGAAGGCTGCCGACCGAGATGGCATCGCCATGGATGTCGGCCAGTTCGTGGGTGTGGGTGTTGAAGAAGTGGTGATGGCGGCTGGTATTGGTGTCGAAATAGGCGCGCCCCGAATCGACCACGACTTCACGCAGCAACCCTGCCTGGGTGAACTGGTGCAGCGTGTTGTAGACGGTTGCCAGCGACACCTGGGTGCCGGCCAGCATGGCCTCGCGATGCAGCGCCTCGGCGGTGACATGGCGGTCGCCGCTGGCAAATAGCAGGCCGGCCAGTTCTTCGCGCTGGCGGGTGGGCCGCAGGCCGGATTCGCGCAGGCGATTGCGGAGGGCCTCGGAGGAAATCTCATGTGTCATCGTCATGACGGGCAATATAGGTGCATCTTGGAATTGTTACAAGGTAGCGGTGATCACACCTGGCGCATCTGGGCCACGGTGCGGGCAACGCCCTCCTTCAGCCCGACGTGACGCAGAGGCCCGATCAGGGCTTCCAGCGGCGCGATGTCCGACGGCAGGGGTTCACGGAAGCTGCCGCTCTCGGGCAGGACGATCGTGCAGCCCGGGACGACCTCCTGGAGCACGGCCACCAGATCGTTTTCGTCGGTAACTTCCGTCGTCAGGTCGCAGGCGTGGAAACCATCCACTTCGAGCGCGGCACAGCGGGCGAAGGCCTCGGCGATCTCCTCGACGTATTCGACCCGGTGGCGCCAGCCTGTCGTCAGCTTGTGGGGCCGTGCGGCCACGACATCGGTGATGGCGGCGTTGACGAAGGCGGTGGCGCCGACCTCGCGGCCCGGGCCGTAAACCACCGCCGGACGCAGGCCGATACTGGCGATGCCGCGGTCGCGCCAGCGCGTCGCGGCGTATTCCTCGTTCCAGTGTTTGAAGCCGCCATAGACGGTAAACAGCGCACCGTCGGCGGCGCGCGCCGTGGCCGCGCCCGAACTGGCATAGACGACATGCCGGCAACCCGCGTCGGCCGCGGCCTCCATGACGTTGATATGGCCGATGACGTTGATCCTGGCCCCGGTCACGGGATCGTCCTTGCACACCGGAATCAGCACGGCGGCGAGGTGGACCACGACGTCGGGACCTGCTTGGCCGATGACACGTGAAACAGTCGCGGTTTCGGCGATGTCGCCGGCCTGCCAGGAGACCGCCGAAGCGGTCTGCGCGCCGGCAATGGCAACCAGCTTGGCGTCGTTGGCGACGCGGTCGAAGGCCGTGACCTGCCAGCCGTCCTCAAGCAGGCGCTTGATCGTCCATGAACCCAGGAAACCGGCGGCGCCGGTGACCACGATGCGTCGTGTCATGCTGTCATCCCGTCAAAGGGCCGATGCCCGGAGCGGGAAGCCTACTGGCCTGCCTTCAGGCGGTCCATCAGCTGGGCGACCGTGGGCACGAAACCGTCCGCGTACCAGGGATCGGTGGCGAAACGGAAGGCGTTATGGCCGGCAAACATCAGCTGGGTCTCGATGTCGTCGCTGTGGCTGATCGTCTGCAGGGTCTTCTGGATGCAATAGCTGCGCGGATCGGGTTTCTTGCCGGTGGTGCCGCTTTCGTCGCACTTCCAGTTGGAGAAGCGACACTGGGAGAGGCAGCCCATGCATTCGACCTGATCGACGCGAATCTGGCGCGATTTCTCGGGCGTGACAAAGACCAGGGTCGAATCGGGGGTCTTCAGCGGCTCGGTGAACCCGGCGGCCAGCCAGCCCTGCACGTGTTCGTGGTCGTGTTCGGTCAGCCACACGGTGCGTCCGCGCGGGCCGAAGCCGAATTCCACGGTGTGGTCGCCGACCTCTTCGGTGGCGTACATCACCTGGCGTTCGGTGCGGTCCTTGAGCTCACGCAGGAAGCTGTTTTCCACCGCCGAGCTGTAGAAGCCGGTGGGGCTGAAACGGTTGAGATAGACGTCGCCTTCCTTGAGCGTGGGCAGGCGTTTCTTCCAGGTATCGCTGATCGGGCTTTCCTGGGTCAGCAGCGGACGGGTGCCGAACTGGAAGGCGATCGGGCCGACCTCGGGATTGTCGAGCCAGTCCTCCCACTCATCGACGCGCCAGACACCGCCGGCCATGATGATCGGCGTCTCGGTCAGGCCGCACTCGATCATCCCCTTGCGCAGCGCCACGACTCGCGGAAAGGGGTCCTCGGGAACCTCGGGATCCTCGACATTGGAGAGGCCGTTGTGCCCGCCGGCACGCCAGGGGTCCTCGTAGACGACGCCGCCCAGCAGGTCGGGGAAACGGTGGTAGGCGCGCTTCCAGAGGATCTGGAAGGCCCGCGCCGAGGAAACGATGGGGTAGTAGTAGGCGCCGTACTCGGCGCAGATCTGGGCCATCTTGTAGGGCATGCCGGCGCCGCAGGTGACGCCGTGGACCAGGCCCTTGGCACCTTCGAGCACGCCATGGAGGATGCGCTCGCAGCCGCCCATCTCCCAGAGCACGTTCATGTGGATGGCGCCCTGGCCATCCGACAGCTCATGGGCGACGCGGGCCTGCTCGATACCGCCCTTGATGCCGAAGGCGACGAGTTCCTCGTGGCGTTCGCGGCGGTTGCGGCCGTGATAGACCTGATCGATCAGGTTGCCTTCTTCGTCGTAGAAGTCGGCGTTGACGCCCGAGAAGGTGCCCACCCCCGCGCAGGCCGACCACGCACCTGAGCTTTCGCCATTGGAGATGGAAATGCCCTTGCCACCTTCGACCAGGGGCAGGGCTTCGCGTCCGGAGATGCGTATGGCGTTGAGCGGCTTCACGTTGGGCTATCCGTCGCTGTCCATCGGTAGAATATAGGGGCGAGGGGCGGTCGGTGTAACCCGTCCGCCCCTCACGATCCTATCAGGCGCAGTTTCAGTCGTCGCTGCGCGGGCCGCGACGGCGACGGGGACCGCGACGTTCGCTGTCGCCACCCTCGCTGCCTTCACCGCCCTCAGCGGCTTCGCCGCCCTCGGTGCGACCGGCATCGCGCGCCGCGCGACGTTCGGCGTCCTTCTCGGCGACCTGGGCAGAAATATCCTCGCCCGTCTCCTGGTTCACGACACGCATGGAGAGCTTGATCTTGCCGCGATCGTCGACACCCAGGACCTTGACCTTGACGGTGTCGCCCTCGTTGCAGACCTCGTTCACGGTCTTGACCCGGCCTTCGGCCAGCTCGGAGATGTGGACCAGGCCGTCGCGCTTGCCGATGAAGTTCACGAACGCACCGAACTCCATGACCTTGACCACCTTGCCGTCGTAGATCGTGCCGATCTCGGGCTCGGCGACGATGTCGCGGATCATCTTCAGCGCCGTCTCGGTCGCCACCGGATCCGACGAGGCGATCTTCACCGAACCGTCGTCCTCAATGTCGATCTTGGTGCCCGACACTTCGGTGATTTCGCGGATCATCTTGCCACCCGGGCCGATGATGTCGCGGATCTTGTCGGTCGGGATCTTGATCGTGGTGATGCGCGGCGCGAAATCGGAGATCGACTCGCGGTTCCCGGTGATGGCCTTGGCCATCTCGCCCAGGATGTGCAGCCGGCCGTCCTTGGCCTGGCCAAGCGCGACCTTCATGATCTCCTCGTTGATGCCGGCGATCTTGATGTCCATCTGCAGGCTGGTGATGCCCTCGGTGGTGCCGGCAACCTTGAAGTCCATGTCGCCCAGGTGATCCTCGTCGCCCAGGATGTCGGAGAGGACGGCGAACTCGTCGCCTTCCTTGATCAGACCCATGGCGATGCCCGCGCAGGCGGCCTTGAGCGGCACGCCGGCATCCATCAGCGCCAGCGAGCTGCCGCAGACGGTGGCCATCGAGGAGGAGCCGTTCGACTCGGTGATCTCCGAGACGATGCGCACGGTGTAGGGGAAATCGTCCTTGACCGGCAGCAGCGGGCGGATGGCGCGCCATGCCAGCTTGCCGTGACCGATCTCGCGACGGCCGGGCGAGCGCAGGAACGAGGCTTCACCGACGCTGTAGGGAGGGAAGTTGTAGTGCAGCAGGAAACGCTCGCGGTACTCGCCCTCGAGCACGTCCATGATCTGCTCGTCCTGGCCGGTGCCCAGCGTGGCCGTGACCAGAGCCTGGGTCTCGCCGCGGGTGAACAGCGCCGAACCGTGCGAACGGCTCAGCACGCCGACTTCCGAGACGATCGGACGCACGGTCTTGGTATCGCGGCCATCGACGCGGCGGCCGGTCTTCAGCGTGGCCTGCCGCAGCGTGGACTTCTCAAGCTTCTTGAGCAGGGCCGAGACGACCTGTGAATCGGCGCTCTCGTCGTCCTTGAGCGCGTCCTTGGCGATCTGCTTGGCTGCGGCCACCTTGTTCTGGCGGGCCATCTTCTCGGGCTCCTGGAAAGCCTCCGACAGGGCGGCACCCGAAAGCTCCTTGATCTTGGCCTCGAGCTTGCTGTGATCGGCGGGCTCGGGAATCGGCCAAGGCTCCTTGGCGCACTTCTCGGCCAGTTCGATGATCGCGTCGATCACCGGCTGGAACTCGCGATGGGCGAACATGACCGCGCCCAGCATGATCTCCTCGGAAAGCTGGTGGGCTTCCGACTCGACCATCATGACGGCGCCGGCGGTGCCGGCCACGATCAGGTCGAGCTTGCTTTCCTTGACCTCGGCCAGCGTCGGGTTGAGCACATACTCCCCGTCGATGTGACCGACACGGGCGCCGCCGATCGGGCCCATGAAGGGGATGCCCGAGATCGTCAGGGCGGCTGAGGCGCCGACCAGCGAGACGATGTCGGGATCGTTCTCGAGATCGTGGGCCAGAACGGTGCAGATCACCTGGGTCTCGTTGCGGAAACCGCCGGCGAACAGCGGGCGGATCGAACGATCGATGATGCGCGAGGACAGCGTCTCCTTCTCGTTGGGACGACCTTCACGCTTGAAGAAGCCGCCGGGGATCTTGCCCGCCGCGAATGCCTTCTCCTGGTAATTGACGGTCAGCGGGAAGAAATCGATGCCTTCCTTGGCTGTGCGCTGGGCGACGGCGGTGCAGAGCACGGTGGTCTCGCCATAAGTGACGAGGACGGCGCCGTCGGCCTGGCGGGCAATGCGCCCGGTCTCGAGGGTCAGCTTGCGGCCGCCCCACATGATTTCCTTCTTGTGAATCGTAAACATTCAGTCTCTTCCTTCCGGTCCTATCGTGCGTTCGACGTTCCGCGGCGCCTGCCGCAAGTCCCAGTCTCGTGATGCGGCCGTTGCGGCCTGCTGTTTCGGGAGAAGGGGGAACGCAACGCGCCGGCACCGCCCCATGCGGTAACCGGCCGTGGGCAGGGCATGCCAATCATGCCGTAACCCGATGCGACGACGGGGACACGCACCTGCGTGTCCCCGTCCGTCCTGTGGTGCTCAGCGGCGAATGCCGAGGGCCTGGATGATGGTCGTGTAACGGCCGGCATCCTTGCGCTTGAGATAGTCCAGCAACGAACGGCGGCGGCTCACGAGCATGAGCAGGCCGCGGCGCGAATGCCGATCCTTGCGGTGGGTCTTGAAGTGGTCGGTCAGGTTGATGATGCGCTCCGTCAGGATCGCGACCTGCACTTCGGGGGAACCCGTGTCGTTTTCGACGCGGGCGTATTGTTTCATCAGTTCAGCTTTGCGTTCTGCCGTGATCGACATCGTGGCTCCGTTGTCAGTCGAGGTTGAAGACACGCAGCGAACGCGCCTGGCCCAAATCGGCCTGCACGATCGCCACAAGGCGATCGGCGTACCGGGCACGGAAAGTACCGCTGCGATCCTCGGGGACATCAACCGGCTGGCCCTGCCTGAGGCGGGCCGCGGTGGCTTCCGTGAGGGCTAGCGCCGGGATGTCGTCCAGCGCAGTCTCCACGGGTAGCAAAATCCCCGAAGGCGGCGGACCATGCCCCAAGTCCTGCAGGTTTTCCACCGAAATCGCGGAAGCCTCGCCGAAGGCGCCCACGCGGGTGCGGCGCAGGGCGCTGACGTGGCCGCAGGTGCCCAGCGCCCGGGCAAGATCACGCGCCAGGCTGCGGACATAGGTGCCCTTGCCGCAGACGACCTCGAAATCGCCGTGGTCGGCATCGGGCAGGCCGAGCAGGCTCAGGGAATCGATGCGCACCCGGCGCGAGGCCAGTTCGGGAAATTCGCCCTTGCGCGCCAGATCGTAGGCGCGTTCGCCGTTGACCTTCAGGGCCGAGAAAATCGGTGGAACCTGGTCGATTTCTCCCAGAAACCCGGTCATCGCGGCTTCAATTTCAGGTTTTTCGGGCCGGACGTCCGAACGGGCAATGATTTCGCCCTCGCCGTCGTCGGTCGTGGTCGCAGCACCCCAGGCGATCGAAAAGCGGTAGGTCTTGGTCGCGTCCTGGCACCAGGCGATGGTCTTGGTCGCCTCGCCCAGAGCGATCGGCAAAATACCGGTGGCCAGCGGGTCCAGCGTGCCGCCGTGGCCCAGCTTGGCCGCCTGGGTCGCGCGGCGCACCTTGCCGATGACCTGGGTCGAGGTCATGCCCAGCGGTTTGTCGACGATGATCCAGCCGTTGACGCTCAGGCCCTTACGACGTCGGGCCATGGGTGCCTTTCAGCAGTCGGTCGATACGCTCGGCGTGGTCGAAGCCCTTGTCCTCGCGGAACGAGATCGTCGGTGTCAGGCGCAGGCGCACGTTGCGGCCGATCTCGCCCCGGATGAAGGGCGCGGCCCGCTCCAGGCCCTCGAGCACCTCCGCGACGTTCTCGCCGCCAAGCGGAAAGACATAAATCGTGGCGTGGGTCAGGTCGGGGGCCATGCGCACCTCCGAAACGGTGATCGAACGCCCGGCCAGGGCCGGATCGTGCAGACCGCCGCGCAGAAAGAGCTGGGCCAGCACATGGCGAATCTCCTCGCCGACGCGCAACTGCCGCTGTCCGGGCTGCCGCTGATGGGCCATGTCAAACCTCCAGATGGGAGCGCAACGTTGGCGGTCCCCCAAAAATTTCGTCGCCGCGCCTTCGCGGGGACGACGAAAAGGGACAAAAACCGGCGCAAGTAATCCCCGGGCGGCGCAGGACGCCGCCCGGGTCGCACAGATTAGAGCGTGCGGGCGACCTGGATCTGTTCGTAGAACTCGATCTCGTCGCCGACCTTGATGTCCTGCCAGCCGTCGAGCTGGATGCCGCATTCGCTGCCCTGCTTGATCTCGCGCACCTCGTCTTTGTGGTGGCGCAGGGACTTGATGCCGCCGTCGAACAGCACGTGACCGTCGCGCAGCAGGCGGACCTTGCCGGAGCGGCGCACGATGCCGTCCATGACACGGCAGCCCGCGATGGTGCCGACCTTGGTGATGTCGAAGGTCTCCAGGACCTGCGCGGCGCCCAGCACCTTCTCTTCGGTGATCGGCGACAGCATGCCCGAGAGAATCGCCCGGACCTCGTCGAGCAGTTCGTAGATGATCTTGTAGTAACGGACCTCCACGCCTTCCTTGTCGGCCATCTGGCGCGCCTGGCTGTTGGGCCGCACGCCGAAGCCCAGGATGATCGCGCCCGAGGCCTTGGCCAGCACCACGTCACTTTCGGTGATGCCGCCCACGGCCGAATGCAGCACGCGGGGTTTGACCTCGTCGGTGCCCATCTCTTCCAGGGCGTGGGCGATGGCCTCGACCGAGCCATGGACATCGGCCTTGATGACCACGGGCAGTTCGGCGATCGCGCCGGCGGCGATGTTGGCAAAAAGCTGCTCGACCGAAGCGCGCCCGACCGAGTTGATCTTGTCGTTGCGCTCGGTTTCTTCGCGGTAGTCGCAGATCTCGCGCGCGCGCTTCTCGTTCTCGACGACGGAGAACTCGTTGCCCGAAAGGGGCGCGCCCGAAAGGCCCAGGACCTCGACGGGAACCGAGGGCCCGGCTTCCTTGATCGTCTTGCCGCGATCGTCCTGCATGGCACGGATACGGCCCCACTCCTTGCCCACGACGATGATGTCGCCGGTGTCGAGCGTGCCGCGCTGGACCAGCAGGGTGGCGACGACGCCACGGCCCTTGTCGAGGCGCGACTCGATGACGATGCCCTCGGCGTCGCGGTCGGGGTTGGCCTTCAGGTCGAGCACCTCGGCCTGCAGCAGGATGGCCTCCTCGAGCTTGTCGAGTCCGGCGCCCGTTTTCGCGGAGACCTCGACGTCGAGCACGTCGCCGCCCATGCCCTCGACCACCAGTTCATGGCGCAGCAGGTCCTGGCGGACCTTGTCGGGGTTGGCGCCGGGCAGGTCGCTCTTGTTGATGGCAATGATGATGGGAACACCGGCCGCCTTGGCGTGATCGATGGCTTCTTTGGTCTGGGGCATGACCGAATCGTCGGCCGCCACGACCAGCACCACGATATCGGTGACGCCGGCGCCGCGGGCGCGCATCGCCGAGAAGGCGGCATGGCCCGGGGTGTCGAGGAAGGTGATGCGGGCGCCGTCGCTCAACTGCACCTGATAGGCGCCGATGTGCTGGGTGATGCCGCCGGCCTCGCCGCGCACGACATCGGTCTTGCGCAGGGCGTCCAGCAGCGAGGTCTTGCCGTGATCGACGTGGCCCATGATGGTGACCACCGGGGGACGCGCGACCTTCATTTCGTCGGCATCGTCGTCCTGCTTCAAACCATGTTCCACGTCTGCCGCCGAAACGCGGCGAATGTTGTGACCGAATTCCTCGACCAGCAGCTCGGCGGTGTCGGCACCGATCGTCTGGGTGATGGTGACCATCTGGCCCATGGCCATGAGGCGCTTGATCACCTCGCCGCCGCGCACGGCCATGCGGTTGGCCAGCTCCTGCACGGTGATGGCCTCGGGCACGACGACGTCGCGCACGATCTTCTTGGGCCCTGCCTGGTTGTGGCCCATCTGCTGCTGGCGCAGCTTTTCGCGCGCACGGCGCGCGGCGGCCAGCGAGCGCGAGCGGCCCTCTTCCTCCTCGGCCGAAAGGGCCTGGGAAACGGTCAGCTTGCCGCCGCGGCGGCGGTTGTCGGCCTGGCGCACGCGCGGGGCCAGCGGTGAACGCCGCGTCGGCTTGCCGGTGCGCTTGGCCTCGGCATCCTCCTCGGGCGTGGCGGGCCGGCCGGCCGGAGCGGACGTGATGACCGGCGATTCCGCGGGCGCCTCGTCGCCGCGCTGCTTTTCAACCAGGCGCTGGGCCTGCTCCTCGCCGCGCAGGCGGGCTTCCTCCTCGCGCTGACGGCGAACCTCTTCTTCCTTGTTGCGCCGCTCGCTTTCCTCGCGTGCGGCTTTCATGCGGATTTCTTCGGCGGCACGCTCGACGGCATCGACCTCGGCCTTGCGGCGCGCGGCCTCCTCGGCCTTCTTGGATTCCTCAAGGGCGCGGATGCGGCCTTCGCGCTCCTCGGCGGTCAGATTCCTCAGCACGATGGGCGCACGCACTTCCTGGGGCGTGTCGACACGCTTGGAAGCGTCGCGCGCCTGGGCATGGCGCGCCTCTTCCTTGCTCTTGGGGCGCGCCTTGGCCGCGGGTTCGGGCTTGGCCGCCTCGACCGGCGCGGCTGCGGGTGCCGCGGTCGCCTTGGGCGCAGCGGGGGCTGCAGGCGCCGTGGGCGCGGGCGCCTTGGCTGCCTCGGGCACTGCCGCCTTGGGCGCCTCGGGCGCCGGCTTGGCCTGCTCGGCGGGGGCCTCGGGGGCCGCTGCGGGCGCTGCAGCTTCCTCGCCACGGCCCGGGCGGATGACGCGCTTCTTCTTGACCTCGACGGCGACCTGCTTGCCGCGGCCATGGGGGAAGCTCTGGCGCACCTGACCGGCGTCGACCGTGGTCTTGAGCTCCAAACGTCCGGGACGGTTCAGGCTCAGCGTCTTCGTCTTTGACGAATCGTCGTTTGTCTCAGCCATCGCTGCGTCCTTCCATCGTCACCACAACATCCCCGGTCTGGCCCCTAAATCCGGCCAGACGCCGGCATTCACGTTCCACCGACTCGGCAAGGCGTCCCCGTGCCAGGGCGGCATGAACGGCACGATCGCGGCCATAGGGGCGGCCGAGTTCGTCGCCGTCGAACAGGCGCACGACCGTCACCCCATCGGTGCGGCCGAGCTTTGCAAGGCCGTCCATAGAGCCATCCCGCGCGTGCAGCAAGAGGCCGGCCCTGCCGGCGGTCAGCATCGCACGGGTCTTTTCGTATCCGGTCACCGCCTCGCCGGCGCGCCGGGCAAGCCCGATCAACTCCAGCACGCGGCGCACCAGCAGCGCCTCGATCTCGTCGGCGATGGCGGCATTCGCCAGTGCCCGGGTCTTGAGGCCGCGGGCAAAGGCGCCCTTGCGCATGGCCGTTTCGACGATGTCGCGCCGGGCGGTCAGCCAGACGCCGCGGCCGGGCAGGCGTTCGGCAATATCGGGCACGACGCGCCCGTCCGGACCCGCAACGAAACGCATCAGGCCTTCACGTTCGCCGCTCTGTCCGGTCACCGCGCAGCGGCGTTCGCTGCCGGGTTCTTCGCGTTCGATGTCTGCTCGCGCTGGCGTCAGGATGCAACCTCCTCCACGGCTTCATCCTCCGAGTCGTCGGCCTCGACGGCCTCCTCCTCGTCGGGGAACCAGTGGGCGCGGGCAGCCATGATGATGGCGTTGGCCTCGTCAAGGGTCAGGTAGCTGCCCTTGAGGTAATCCTCGATCAGTTCATCGCCGGCCAGATCGGCCAGGTCGTCGAGAGTCTTGATGTCCTTTTCGCCGAGCTGAACCAGCATGGTCGGCGTCAGGGCCTCAATCGCGGCCAGGTCGTCGGACACGCCCAGTTCGCGGCGCTTGACGTCCATCTGGCGATCACGTTCCTCGACGAAGGCCAGGGCGCGGTTCTGCAATTCCTGGGCGATAGCCTCGTCCAGGCCGCCGATGCCGGCCAGTTCCTCGGTCGCGACATAGGCGACCTCGTCGACCTCGGTGAAACCTTCGGTCACCAGCAGGCGGGCCAGCACGTCATCGACGTCGAGCGTCTCCATGAAATGCTCGGAACGCATCTTCATCTGCTGGATGCGGCGCTCCGACTCGTCGGTTTCGGTCATGATGTCGATGTCCCAGCCGACAAGCTGGGAGGCCAGGCGCACGTTCTGGCCGCGCCGGCCAATGGCCAGCGAAAGCTGATCGTCGGGCACCACGACTTCCATGCGCCGGTCGTCCTCGTCCATCACCACCTTGGTGACTTCGGCAGGCTGCAGGGCGTTGACCACGAAGGTCGCGGTGTCGTGCGACCAGGGAATGATGTCGATCTTCTCGCCGCCCAGCTCGTTGACCACGGCCTGGACGCGGCTGCCGCGCATGCCGACGCAGGCGCCGACCGGATCGATCGAGTGATCGTTGGACATGACGGCGATCTTGGCGCGGCTCCCGGGATCGCGGGCCACGGCCTTGATCTCGATGATGCCGTCGTAGATCTCGGGCACTTCCTGGGCAAAGAGCTTGGCCATGAACTGCGGGTGGCTGCGCGAGATGAAGACCTGCGGGCCGCGCGGCTCCTTGCGCACGTCGTAGATGTAGGCGCGCACGCGGTCGCCGCGGCGCAGGATCTCGCGCGGCAGGCAGTCGTCGCGGCGCAGCATGGCCTCGGCCTTGCCCAGGTCGATGATCCAGTTGCCGTGCTCGGGGCGCTTGACCAGACCGTTGATGATCTCGCCGAAGCGGTCCTTGTATTCCTCGTACTGGCGGGCCCGCTCGGCGTCGCGCACCTTCTGCACGATGACCTGCTTGGCGGTCTGCGCATTGATACGGCCGAACTCGACCGGCGGCAGGTCCTCGGAAATGAAATCGCCGACCTGGGAGTAGGGGTTCTGCACCCGGGCTTCCTCGACGCCGACCTGGGTCGAGGGATTCTCGACCTCCTCGACGACTTCGACGAAACGCTGCAGCGAGACATTGCCGCTGTCGCGGTCGATCGCGGCGCGGATGTCGTGCTCGTGGCCGTACTTGCGCTTGGCCGCATGCTGAATCGCCTGCTCCATGGCCTCGACCACGGTCTCGCGCTCGATGCCCTTTTCACGGGCAACAGCGTCAGCGACCTGGAGAAGTTCCTGGTACGCGATGGTTGCAGCCTCCATGGCCTTCTACCTCTTCCCTTTAGACACGTTCGTCTTCGTCAAGTTCGTCTTTGACCGGCGGCACAGTCGCCGCGATGAGTTCGTTGGTCATGGCCAGCTTGGCTTCGGTGATGGACTCGAACGGCAGGGCGACCTCGGCCCCGTCCTCCAGCGTCATCGTCACCGTCGCCTCGCCGGCGCCCACAAGCCTGCCGCGGAACCGCTTTTGTCCCTCGACGGCCGGATCGACCGTTACCTGCGCCTCGAAACCAGCAAAACGCACAAAATCCTCGATCTTTACGAGCGGGCGATCGATTCCCGTGGAGCTCACCTCCAGGTCGTAGGCGCCGCGAATCAGATCATCGATCTCAAACTGGGCCGAAATCGCCCGGCTGATCCTGGCGCACTCATCAACGATCACCGTCGAGCCATCGGCCCGTTCCGCCATAACCTGCAGCGTCCGGCGCGGCCGCGCGAAGAACTTCACGCGCACCACCCGGAAACCCATCTGCTCCAGGGTAGGGTTGATCAGACGTTCGATCTCGCCCGTTGGTTCCATCGGTTACCGTTCCCTTGCGCCAAGCCGGGGTCCGGTCCGTCGGGCGACGCTTCAGCAGTCCGGGCGACGACTCCACGCTACAAACAAAAAAGTGGGCCCTTGGCCCACCCTCGACACGCCCTGAAGGCCAAGCTTCAGAGCGGGCGGATCATAGCCAAAGTGGTGTCGAGGGCAAGTTTTTTCCACAGGCTGGCGAGCGGGCGGGGAGTCTGCATCGACGGCGCAGCGGGGCAGCTTTCTTGCCGGTGGGCGGGACCCATGAAATGACGGGGGTGCGTTACCATATACCTACTTGAACCCGCGGGGAGCCGAATCGCGGATGTGCCATGCGGCACCGGAATGGCGGCTCTCCCCGCAGCAGCTTGGATACCCATCCCTTGATGACTTCTCCTGATGCCGCGGCACCTGGCGGTCCCCAACAGGCGCGCCCTCTCCGGAATGTCCTGAAACGTTTCGAGCAGCCCGACCGGGTACGCAGCACGGTGCAGATCGTGACCTCGTTTGGCGGTTTTGTTGCTCTGTGCGCGGCGATGTACCTGCTGGCCGGCGTCTCGCTCTGGCTTGCCCTCCTGCTCACGCCACTGGCGGCCTTTTTTGTCGTGCGGGTCTTCATCATCCAGCACGATTGCGGCCACCGCGCCTTTTTCCGCTCGCACCGCGCCAACGACCTGCTCGGCATGGTCTGCAGCATGGTCACGCTCACGCCCTATGCCGGCTGGCGCCGTCAGCATGCCCAGCACCACGGCACCTGGAACAACCTCGATCGCCGGGCGAGTGGCGCCGACATCTATTCAACTTGCCTGACGCTGGAGGAATACCGCGCCCTGAGCACCTGGCAGCGCCGCTGGTACCGCCTTTCTCGCCATCCCCTGGTCGCCAACGTGCTGATCCCGCCCTTTGTTTTCCTGGGCCTCTACCGCCTGCCCTTCGACATGCCCGAGGGCTGGGAGAGCGAACGGCGCAACGTTTACCTCACCAATCTGGCGCTGGTCGTCCTCTACGGCGGCCTGGCCTTTGTCCTGGGCGCCGCCGAGGTCGCCACGATCCAGCTCACCGTCATTGCGGGGGCGGCGATCGTGGGGGTCTGGCTGTTCTCGGTGCAGCATCGCTTCGAAGGCGTTTCCTGGGCGCGCCAGGACCGCTGGAACTTCCAGGACGCCGCGCTCGAGGGCAGTTCCTATCTGCGCCTGCCCCCCGTGCTGCGCTGGCTGACCGGCAATATCGGCCTGCATCACCTGCATCACCTCAACCCGCGCATTCCCAACTACGCCCTGCAGGATTGCCAGGACAGCGTGACCGATCTGATCGCCACGCGCACCATCGGCTTTTTCGACGCCCTGCGCGCGACACGCTTGGCGCTGTGGGACGAGACCAACGAGGCGATGATCACCTTCGCCACGGCCAGGCGCCGCCTGGTGACGGTCTCCTGACCGGGCCTGCTGCTTGACGGCGGGGGCGCCGCTGCCGATGGTCGCGCCATGAACGGCGAGATCATCTGGTACAGCCCGGCCAAGCATTACGGCTTCGTCGCCCCCGTCGAGGGTGGCGGCGACATCGTGTTCCATCTTCAGGAGACCGACCTTGCCGTGCTGGGCGCGGTAACGCGCGGCATGGCGGTCCATTTCGTCGTCGCCCAGGGTCCTTGCGGCCTTGCCGCCCGCCGCCTCGAACCCGGCCACATGCCGGAACATTGAGGCGCAGGCCGGGACCAGCCGCTCAGTCGCCGCCGACCCGGGCGATCAGCACCGAACGTCCCAGACGCTCCAGGCGGAACAGGCGCCAGACCGGGCCGTCGACCAGGGCGCTGGTGGTCAGGTCGGGGGCATGGGGAGCAGCATCGGCATCCGAGGTCAGGAACAGCGCCAGCCTGTCGTAGTCGGCCAGCACCGCGCGCTGCAGGCCGCTGGGCGTGGCGTCGTCGCGCAGGGCAATGGCAAAGACGCTGTAACCGGCAGCATGCAGTTCGGCAAACAGCGCACGTCCGGCATCGCCCTCGACCGCGTCGGGCGCGGCGCGATTGACATGCAGCGCGCGCAGACCGGGCGGCGTCGACTCGGGCCAGCCGGTTTCGAGCGCCAGCCGCATGCGCGTGTCCAGCGAATCGGGCAGGTAGAGCTCCTGGTCGAGCAGGCCGTCGAGCGTCGCCGGAACGGTCACCGGATCGAGATCGATCACCACCGCGCTGCCCGGGGCAAGGTTGTCGTCGAGCCAGGTGGCAGCCAGTTCACGGGTGTCGCTCGATGCCAGCAGCAGCGAGAACCAGCCGGCGGTCGCGATTGGATAGAGCAGCGCCAGGCCGCCCGCGGCAGCGGCCGGCCAGATCAGGCGCAGCGGCAGATGTTCGGCCAGCCAGAGCACACCGCCGCCGGCCGCCAGGGCGAGCAGGGGCAGCAGCGGCAGCAGGGCACGGTCCTCGTCAAGGCCGATGAGCGCGGCAAGCACGATCCAGAGCGCCGCACCCGCCAGCAGCAGCCCGACCAGCCGGGCGTGACGGCGCAGTAGCAGGGCCAGCGAGAGCAGGCCACCCGCCAGCAGCACCGGTTCGGCCCACCAGGCGACCGCAATGAAGCGGCCGGCGGTTGCAAGGACATCGCCGGCACCGCCCTGTTCGGGCCAGTGCGCGGCGGCAAACAGGGCGCCCAGCAGGACGGCGGGCGCCAGCATCCAGGCCAGGTTGCGGTTGAGCGCCTTGCGCCGGTACCGGCTCAGATGCACGGCCAGGCCGGCAAGCAGTCCGACGCCGCCCAGGATGCCGGTGCCGAAGCCGAGGCCGGCAGCCAGGCCCAGCAGCATCGCTCGCCGGGGCCCCGGCCGGCTGGCGTAACGTGTCGCGATGTAGATCGTCAGCCAGACGAAAAAGGTCAGCGCCGACCAGCGGTCCGCGCTGTGGGCCAGCGCCACCGACAACCACGAGGTCGCCATCAGCAGGCCGGCGGCGATGCCGGCCAGCCGGTCGCCGAACAGGCGCCGCGCGACCAGTGCGACCAGGACCACGGTGGCCAGCGAAAAGGCAATCGAGGTGAGCCGCGCGACGACAAAGACGCTGTCGAGATTCGCCAGCACCATCCAGTCGATTCCGACTCCGCCGGGAAAACCGTTCCACAGCCATGCCAGGCCCAACACGGGCAGGGCCAGCAGCAGGTAGAGCCAGGGCAGCAGCACAGGGCCGTCGAGCATCGCCGCGACCCGTTCGCCCAGGCTGGGCAGCAGTTCGCCGGTTTCTGCCATGCGCAGACCGGCGCCGATCAGCACGTCTTCGCCGCCCATCATGGCAAAGGGCAGGCCATGTCCGATGCCGATCAGGCGCAGCAGCGCCCCCAGCCCCAGAATCGGCAGCATCCAGATCAGCAGACGCCGTGTCGTGGCTGACAACATGATTGCGTCGATCATTGCGCCGCCGGCCGGATGCCGGTTCGCGTGCTGTTGGCCCGGATGAGGCGGGGCGGTCTGTGGGCCATGGCGCAGCCGTTTCGATGGTCGGGCGCACCGTGTACTACGCCCCGCGCGGCAGGTAAAAGCAGGCAATCGCGCGACGCGCGGCCTTTTTGCGCGGACGCTGTCGCGGGGTTAGGCTGGCGCGCTATCAGGGAGACGCCCGTGCCGCACGTCCAGCCAGCGACTGCCCCCTTCGGCCCCGGTGCGCGGGGCTGCCGATGAGCCTCGAACTTGTCCAGGATCCCCATCACACGATGGAGGACGAGCGCGACCTCGAGGCCGCGATCGGCCGCCAGGTGCGCACCCAGCGGAAAAAGCTCGGCGCGACCGTGGGCGAACTGGCCCAGCTTGCCGGCCTTTCGGCGGGCATGCTCTCGAAGATCGAGAACGGCCTGACCTCGCCCTCGCTGACGACGCTGAAAAATCTGGCGCGCGCGCTCAATGTGCCGTTTACCGCGCTGTTCCAACGTTTCGAGGAGCAGCGCGACGCGACCTTCGTGCGCGCCGGCGAAGGGCTCAAGATCGAACGGCGCGGCACCCGCGCAGGCCACGAATATGCCCTGCTCGGCCACAGCGTGCACAAGCAGGTCGCGGTCGAGCCCTACATGATCACGCTGACCCATGAGAGCGAGGTCTTCCCGCTGTTCCAGCACGGCGGCCAGGAGTTCCTCTTCGTCGTCGAGGGCGAGATGGACTACCACCACGGCGGCCGCACCTATCGCATGAGTCCGGGCGATTCGCTGTTCTTCGACGCCGATGCCCCGCACGGCCCCGAGACCCTTCACAGCCTGCCGATCCGCTTCCTCTCGGTCATCACCTACCCGCGCGAAGGCGAATAGGGGCTGCCGATCCTTACCGAGCCTCGAACACGCGCGGGAAGTAGGCGCTGTCGATGGCGTCGCCAGGTTTGAGGCCGCAATCGGGGAAGTCGGGTTCCATGACGCCGGGGCGCTCGATGTAGACGCCGTCGTCGCCGACCCAGGTGGAGTTGACCGCGCGGCGGCGATGCGGTCCCGGGTTGCCGGGTGCGCCGTGCATGGTCATGCCGTGGAAGGCGATGACGTCGCCGGGTTCGAGATCCCAGGACATCACCAGATCGGCGTGTTCGCCCTCGACATCGGGCGGGTCCATGTAGCCGTCATCGGCGTCGCGGCCGAAGTCCGAACCGTCCCTGAATTTGACCGGACGGAAGGCCTTGCCCCAGGTGTGGGAACCCCGGACGCACTGCAGGCTGACGCTGGCGGGGCAGGGGTCGAGCGGCGCCCAGAGCACGACGACCTGCCGCCCCTGGGCGCAGTAGTAGGGCTGGTCCTGGTGCCAGGTGGTGGGCCTGGTCATGCCCGGTTCCTTCACGAAGACACCGTCGAACAGGAAGTTGCCCCGCCTGGAGCGCATGAGCTGTGCGCCCAGTTCGGCCGCCGGGCCCTCCAGATTGAACTGCCTGATCTGCGCGACCCGTTTCCAGGCGACGTAGTCGGTGAAAAACACCGGCTCGCCTTCGCCCTGGATGCGGCGCGCATAGCGGTCGCTGGTGTTCATGGCGACGTCGACGCCATCGCGCAGCAGGTCGATCCACTCGGGTTGATAGACACCACGCAGCGCGATCGCGCCGTCGCGCTCGAAGTTGTCGATTTCGTCTGCCGTAACGGATCGTGCGGGATGGGCAGCCATGGCGGAAACCCTCGATTGCCTGATGTTACTTCACCACCAGATCGTGCGGCATGGAAGAGACCGTCTCGAAACGGTCGGCGTGCATGATGCCGGTTTCGGCCAGGCACATGGTCAGGCGGTTGGTGGCATCGATCAGGATCATGTGCATGAAGATCACCATGCCGGGTTCGATCACCGTGGTGTTGCCGGGATAGATCATCGGCTCCTCCATCCACGACGGCGGCATGTTGGCGCTGAGCGAATAGCCGCAGGCGTTGAGGCGGCAGTCCTCCAGGCCATGGGCGTCGACCACGCGGGCATGGGCATCGTAGATGTCGGCATAGGTCGCGCCGGGCACGGCCGCGGCCTGGCAGGCGGCCAGCGCCTCGACGCCGGCGGCATGCATCTGCTTGTGGCGCGCACCGGCGACGCCGGTCAGCACCGTGCGCATGATGCAGGCGTGGTAATGGCGATAGGCCGCACCGAATTCGAGCTGGACCTGATCCTGGGCGCCGACCTTCTCGCGCCCGGTGAAGTAGCGCACCAGCAGCGCGCCCTCGCCCGAGCCGATGATGGCGCGGCTGGCGGGATAGTCGCCGCCGCCCTCGAAGATGGCGTTCATCATCACGGCATAGAGGTGGCCCTCGTCGACGCCGGGTTCGATCGCCTCGTGCAGCGCCTGCAATGCGGCATCGGCGAGCTGGCCGGCTTTACGGACATAGTCCAGTTCGGCCGGGCTCTTGATCAGGCGCAGGCCCTGGATCAGGTCGGTGGCGTCCTCATGGGCGGCAAACCCTTCCAGGGCGCCCTCGACCAGCTTCCAGCGCTGGGCGGTCAGGCACCAGGCGTGCATCTCGACGCCGACCTTGCCGCCGCGGATGCCCTTTTCCTCGAGCACGGCGACGACGTCGTGGGCCGGGTTGGCTCCGCCGCGGTCGACCCAGATGCGCACGTCGGGGATGACGGAGGTGTGGAAGGCCTGCTCGCGGTCGGCCGAGCGGGTGACCAGCACGGTGGAGCCATCGGCCAGCAGGATCATGCACTGGAACAGCGAGTAACCGGTGGTGTCGTAGCCGGTGAGGTAGAACATGCTCTCCTGCTTGAAGAGCAGCACGGCGTCCAGGCTGCGCGCCGCCATGCGCTGCGCAGCCCGCATGCGCCGGCCGGCCAGTTCGTCCTCGCTGAAATGCAGTTTCGCCATGATCGTCCCCGTGCTGATGCAGGCGCGATGATGGCGTTGCCGGGGCCGTTAGGCAAAGGCTAGAACAGGCATCCTTTTGCCATCAGTCCGCACGGAGTGCCCCATGGAGGTCGACCCCCGCCTGTTCCAGTTTCGCCGCAAGGTGAAACCCGAATGGATCGACGAATACGGCCATCTCAACATGGCCTACTACGTGCTGGTCTGCGACCTGGCGACGTCGGCCTTCTGGGATGCGATGAACGCCCCGCTGCTGCAGGACGCGCGCGACGGCGCCGAATACGCCGTGGTCGAGACCCATGTGAACTATCAGGGCGAGGTGCGCGAGGGCGATCCCCTGCTGGTGACGACCCAGTTGCTGGCCGCCGACAGCAAACGCTTCCGGCTGTTCCACAGCATGTATCACGAGGAGAAGGGTTACCTTGCGGCGACCAACGAGGTGATGTCGCTGGGGTTCAATCTCAACTCACGCGGCATGATGGAATTCACCCCGCGGACCTTCGACAAGCTGCAGGAAACCCTTGCCATGCATGCAGACGTGGCGCGCCACGACAATGTCGGGCGCGCCATCGGTCAGCCTAGAAAACGCAGCTAGAGCGGATCACATCTCGGCCTGCTTGCGCTCCAGGAAGCTGCTGCCCAGTTCGCGGGCCTTGGGCTCGGCGATCAGCTTCTTGGCGCGCTGGAAGACCTCGGTCTCTTCCTCGTCCATGTGGTGCTCGAGCTCTTCCTTGAGCTTGCGGAAGCGGGGCAGCCAGCCGGGGCTGGCAAACTCGGTATCGTCGAGTTCGGCCAGCAGGTCGGCGGCTTCCTTGTGCTCGCTGACGCTGTGGCGGGCCTTCTCCTGGCCTTCGGGCTTGGCCATCAGGGTGGCGTAGAAGGTCTCTTCCTCGGCGGCCGTGTGGGCCTCCAGCTCCTGTTTCATCGTGGCGTAGAGCTGCTCGCGCTCGGCACTGTCGCCCGAGGTCGCATCAAGCTTGTTCAGCACTTCGCGGTGGCTGTCGTGATCCTTCTTGAGAACTTCGTAGATCGTCGGCATGGCGGTCACCTCTTGCTGGTGTGGCGGCCTCCTGAATGTGGCCGGTTGCCGCGATAACGGATCAGGACGCGTTTGCGTTCCCGCCGTGCTGGCCGCGCCGCCGGGGGAGGGTTAGGATTCGTTTCATCGTGAGGGCGCCATGAACGAGACGACGAACAAAAACGACGAGAACGCGGCAAAACCCGCGCCCGAGCCGCGCCTGGGGCCGGACGGCAAACCCATGGCGCCCGAATACGGCGGCTACAAGGGACCTGAACCGACGCGTCACGGTGACTGGGACGTCAACGGCCGCGTCTCCGACTTCTGAGGCCATGACACGACGCTTCCTGCGTGCGCTGGGGGCAACGGCCCTGTTGCTGGCCGCCGGCTGTGCAGCGCCCGCGCCACCCGATACGGACAGGCTGCCGGTTGCCGCGCGCGAGACCTACCAGATCGCGGAAGGGGGTGACCCCGTGGCCCAGACCGTGCTCGGCAACATGTTCGAGGCCGGGGTTTTCGGTGCGCCCGACTATCGCGCGGCGGCGCTGTGGTATGACCGCGCGGTCAAGCAGGGTGATCCGCTGGCGGCCTTTTATCTGGCCGGTCTGTTCGAGCGCGGCCAGGGCGTCGACCAGGACGGGCAGTCGGCATCCAATCTCTATCGCGCCGCGGCGCGTGCGGGCAATGCGGCGGCGGCCTTCAAACTTGGCTTCCTCTACGAAAAGGGACTGGGTGTGCCGCAGGACTACACCCTGGCGCGCCAGTGGTACGACGAGGCGCAGAACGGCTGGGTGATGCAGGGGCTGGCGCCGATGCAGCCGGCCTATCTGACCGCCGATGCCTCGCCCGCCGAGGTCGAGGCTCTGATCGAGGCGGCACGTGCCAGCCAGCCCAACCTGTCGGCTCTGGCCGTGGCGCAGGCACAACCGCCGCCTGCCGCGGTGCCCCAGGTCATCGTTTCCGAGATTCCCCAGGCCAGCCAGGCCGCGCCCGAGCCGCCGCCTGTCGCACCCGCCGCTCCGGCGGAGGCCGACGCCGGCGATGCGGCCGACCTTGCCGCTTTTACTGGTGGGTTCCACGTCCATCTAGCGTCGGAGAAAAGCGTCGAGGCGGCGATGGCAGACTGGCAGGACCTGAAGGTCCGTTTCCCCGATCTGCTGGCCGGGCTGACGCCGGCGCTGGCGACCCTGGATCTCGGCAGTGCGGGTACCTACTACCAGTTGCTTGCCGGCCCCATGGGCGGCGAGGCCGAAGCCGACATCCTGTGCGCGCGCCTGCAGCCCCAGGGCCAGTACTGCACGCCGATTCTGCCCCAGGGTTAGGCTGGCAGGCGGCGGTCTTCAGCCCCGTCCGTCCTCAATCAGCAGCCAGCCGCCCAGCGCCATCAGCAGGGCGCCGGCCAGGCGTCGCCGCCAGCGTGCCGCACCTTTGCCCATGCGCCCCAGCGCAGCCGCGGCGGCAAAGGCAATGGCCAGGTCGACGGGCAGGGCGGTCAGCGGCACCAGCAGGCCCAGCAGCACCATCTGCGCCCAGGGCAGGGGAAGGGCGGGATCGACGAAGGGCGGCAGGAAGGCCAGGAAAAACAGCGCCGTCTTGGGATTGGCGACCTCGATGAGAAAACCCTGCCGCCACAGGCGCCAGGGCCGCAGCGGCGCAATGGTGCCGTCAGTGCTCGGTGCTTCGTCGCGCCCCATCCAGGTCGCGATGCCCAGCCAGACGATATAGGCCGCGCCGGCGATGCGCAGGGCGTCGAACAGCACCGGCACCGCCTGCATCAGTGCGACCAGCCCGGTTGCGGCGAGCACGACATGGACGACCGCTCCGCTGGAAAGACCCAGCGCGGAAGCCAGCCCGGCGCGACGGCCCAGCGCCACCGTGCGGGTCACGACATAGAACTGCGACGGCCCGGGCAGTGCGTTCATCACCGCGGCCGCCAGCGCCACCATCACGAAGGTGTCGAAGGTCGGCACGGGATCAGCCGATCGCGACGGTGTCGAGATAGGCGGGCGGCGTCAGGCCGGGTTTGTTGCGCGGATCGGATTCGGGTTCTCCGATCACGGTGCGGATCGGCACGATGCCGGCCCAGATATCGAGCGCGTAGTCCTCCTCGTCATCGGCGCAATGGCCGGTGCGGACCTTGGCGGAGGCTTCCTCGATGGTCATGGAGACGACCATGGTGGCTTTGAGTTCCTGTTGGTTGACCGGGCGCAGGTCGTCCCAGCGGCCGGGCACGAAGCGGTCGAGGAAGGCCTTCAGCGAAGCCTCCTTGGCGGCATCGCCCTCGACCAGGGCGGCGTTGCCGAACAGGCTGACCGAGCGATAGTTGACGCTGGAATGCATGCCCGAGCGGGCCAGCACCAGGCCGTCGAGGTGGAAGACGTTGACGCAGACCGGCACGCCGCCGCGCACGGTCTTGAGCATGCGGCTGGCCGAGGAGCCGTGCCAGTAGAGCCGTTCGCCCTCGCGCCAGACCAGGGTCGGCGTGACATAGGGCTGGCCCTCGATGACGTAACCGACCGAGCCGGTGCCGATCTCGTCGATCAGGCGGTGGACGGTCTCGGTATCGTAGAGCGCGCGCTGGTTGAGGCGCTTGACGCGCGAACGTGGGGTGGGCGTGAAATCGGGCATGGCGGTGGCCTTGCTTGAACGTGGTGGGTGCCGGCCCTCATCCTCCCGCGCCTGATGGCGCGGGCCCCTCCTTCTCCCCATGGGGGAGAAGGTCAAGGGAGGCGCCACCCTTGCCCCTCTCCCGCTTGCGGGAGAGGGAGGGACCCGGCCCGAGGGACGGGAGGGTGAGGGTTGGTCGGTTGACCTCAGGAGGGCTTGCGGGCGCTGAAGATGGCGTGGCCGGCGCGCAGCCAGTGGACGTCGACCTGCTCCAGACCGGCCTCGGACAGCCAGCGCAACTGGTCGAACAGGGAAGACGGCATGTCGACGGGATCGGCGTCGGGCGCGGTGTAGTAGTTCCAGCCGTCCTCGCGGAAGAAGTCACGCATCTTGTCGTTGCCGTCGAGCTCCATGCTGCGCTCGGCGACGCCTTCGTCCCAGTGACGCTCCCACAGCTTGCGGCCCTCCTCGTTCTGGGCCTCTGCAAGGTCGCAGATGACGATGACACCGCCGGGCGCCAGGGCCGCGGCAAGGTCCTGGAAGAGCTGCGCCTTGCCCGGGCCGTCGAGGTGGTGGACCGCCAGGGAGGAGACAAAGGCGTGGACCGGCTCGTCGAAACGGCGCCAGCCCTTTTCGGCGATCTCCATCTTGGCCGTGACATGGCGGGCACCGGCCTCGGTGAGTTTCTTGCCGGTCGAGGCCAGCATGGTGTCGGAGCCGTCGAGCGCATGGATCGTGGCATCGGGGAAACGCCGTGCCAGCGCCTGGGCCAGCAGGCCCTCGCCGCAGCAGATCTCCACGATATGCGCACTGCCCTCGGGCTGCGGGATGACGTTGCACACGGTTTCGATCTGCATCTCGCGCTCGGGCACGAAATAGGCGCCGTAGTCGATGAAATGCTGGGAGCTTTCCTCGTCCCATGCCGCAACCGGCTGTGTTTCGCTCATCTTCTCTCTCCGTATCTTCTGTCCGTGTGGCCAAGGTGCCATGATAAATGGACCCCTACATAGGTCCAATCGTGACAATTTTTCAGAGCCACTCGTTTGCGGCTTCTGGCCGACGACGCCCGGCCATGGCAGGATGGCCCCGGCCCAGGTGCCCGGCATTGCCGGGAGAATCGGGAAGGCGGTGTGATTCCGCCACGTGCCCAACGCCGTGAAGGGGACCCTTGCCACCAATGCCACTGGCGTTTGCCGGGAAGGCGTGGCGGGGGGGGGAACCTCAGTCGGAAGACCGGCCTGGAAGCCTCAGGAACGCCGCCGCGGACGGGCGGATGTTTCGCTGCCAGCCATGAGGGGGACCATCATGGACGCTGCTTGCCGTGCCGATGCCTTCGATTCCGCCGAACGCAATGCCGTTTATCGCGCCATCTTCGAGCGTCGCGATATCCGCGCCCAGTTCCTGCCCGACGCCGTGCCCGATGCCGTGCTCGCGCGCCTGCTGCGCGCGGCCCATCACGCGCCCTCGGTGGGTTTCATGCAGCCCTGGGATTTCATCGTCGTGCGCGACCGCGCCGTGCGGGCGACGATCCACGACGCCTTCACCCGCGCCAGCGAGGAAGCCGCCGGAATGTTCGAGGGCGAACGCCAGACCGCCTACCGCAGCCTGAAACTCGAAGGCATCCTCGAAGCACCGCTGGGCATCTGCGTCACCTGCGACCGCAGCCGCAACGGCCCGGTCGTGCTGGGCCGTACCCATCAGCCCGACATGGATCTCTACAGCGCGGTCTGCGCCGTGCAGAACCTGTGGCTGGCCGGGCGCGCCGAAGGCATCGGCATCGGCTGGGTCTCCATCGTTTCCATGGCCGACCTGCGCGCTGCGCTGGGCATCCCCGAGAATATCGAGATCATCGCCTATCTCTGCGCCGGCTACGTCAGCGCGTTCCCCGCGCGCCCGGACCTGGAACGCAAGGGCTGGCTACCGCGCATGGCGCTCAGGGACGTCGTGCGCGTGGATGGCTGGAGCGGCGGTGCTGATCCCCTGCACGACCATCTGGAATAGCTGAACGGTCGCGGCGCCAATTTCCCTTCCCCCCTTGTGGGGGAAGGAGAGGATGGGGGGTGAGGCGCGCAGCGCCTGGTCCACCGAAAGGAAAGGGTTCGCCTGCGGCGATTCCCCCCTCCCTGGCCCTCCCCACAAGGGGGAGGAGAAAGATCGATCAGAGGGTCGGGTGCCGGTCGAACAGAGGCACGGCCTTTTCGAAGGCGCGGGCGGCGCGCAGGACGAGGGCGTCCTCGCGGCGGCGGCCGGCGATCTGGAGGCCGTAGGGCAGGCCCGCCGAGGTGAAGCCGCAGGGCACGCTGATGGCGGGTTCGCCCGTGGCGTTGAAGGGCGCGGGGAAGGTCTCGTAGTTGCTCGAACCCATGGCCCAGCCCGGCGGTGATTCGCTGCCGGTGGGGAAGGGCGCCACGGCGGCGGCGGGGGTGACGACAAGGTCGAAGCGCCGATGGAATTCCTGCATGACCTGGATCATCTGCGTGCGGGCCCGGCGCGCGCGCATGTAGTCCTCCAGCGTCATGTCTGCACCGCTCTGCGAGGTCTCGCGCATCTTGTCGCCCAGCTTGCCGAGCCGCTGGGCATCCATGTCGAGCGCGCCCTCGGCCGAAAGGCCGCGCCAGAGATCGGTGAACCAGCCGTAGGGATCGGGGAAGCCGGGGTCGGTCTCCTCCACGGTGGCTCCGGCATCGCGGAAGGCCACGATGGCGATGCGGCAACCCGCGGCGATCTCGGGATCAACATGGGAAAACCCCAGGTCGCCCGAATAGGCGATGCGCAGATGCTTCACGCCATCTTCCAGCCCCGCGGTGTGATCGACGCCGTCCTCGGGCAGGCTGTGCCAGTCCATCGCTGCGTAATGGGCCATGGCGTTCATCATCATCGCGGAGTCTCTCACCGTGCGCGTAATCGGGCCGGAGGCCGAGAGCCGGCCGAAGTGCTCGCCCGGCGCCTGAGGCACCCGCCCAAAGGTCGGCTTGTGGCCGACAAGGTTGGTGAACGAGGCCGGCGTGCGGATCGAGCCGCCGCCGTCCGAACCCAGCGCGAGCGGGCCGCAGCCTGAAGCCACGGCGGCAACGGCACCGCCCGAACTGCCGCCGGGTGTGTGGGTCAGCGCCCAGGGGTTTTTCGTCAGGCCGGTCAGCGGCGAATCGGTGACGCCGGAATTGCCGTATTCGGGCGTTGTCGTCTTGCCGAGCAGGACGCAGCCTGCGCCACGCAGGAAAGCGACGGCGGGGTCGTCGTCGGGCACCGGCTGGTCGCTCTCGGCCAGGCTGCCGTAGCGGCAGGGCCAACCCTTGACCCACATCAGGTCCTTGATCGAGGTCGGCACGCCATCGACGGGCGAACGCGGGGCGCCCTGTTTCCAGCGCACCTCCGATTCGGCGGCCTGGGCCAGCGTCGTCTCGGGGTCGAGATGGCAGAAGGCGTTGACCGCCGGGTTGGCGCTTTCGATGCGCGCCAGCGCGGCGCGCGCCGCCTCGACCGGGGAGAGGGTTCGCGCAGCGTAGGCCGCCGAAAGTTCGGCGGCGGTCAGCCAGGTGATGTCGCTCAAGGGAACTCTCCCGCGATCAGGTCGGTTAGACGCGCCTTCTGGCGACCGTCGGCACCGAAGTTGCCATCATCGAGCCAGGCGGCAAACCCCGCCTTCACGGATGGCCAGTCGTCGATCACCAGGCCGTACCAGGCGGTGTCGCGGTTTTTCCCCTTGGTGATCATGTGGCGCAGGAAGATGCCCTCGTAGCGGAAGCCGAAGCGCAGGGCTGCGGCGCGCGAGGGGGCGTTGAGCGCATTGCACTTCCATTCGACGCGGCGATAGCCGAGATCGTCGAAGGCGTGCGCGATCATCAGGTGGATCGCCTGCGTCGCCGCGCGGGTCTTCTGCAGGGCCGGGCCGAACCAGATGTGGCCGATCTCGATCGAGCGGCCGGCCGGCACGATGTTGAGGAAACTGGTCATGCCCTGCGCCTTGCCGCTTGCCCTGTCGCGCAGGGCGTAGAACACCGGATCGGCACTGGCCGCGTTGGCGTTGAGCCAGGCGTCGAAGGCTTTGCGCTCGTGGAACGGGCCGTAGGGCAGGTAGTCCCACAGGCTGTCGGGCGCGCCATCGGCCACGGCGAAAAGATCGTCGCCGTGGCGGCGCGGGTCGAGTGGCTCAAGGGCGATGGCCGAACCGGCCAGCGTCTGCCCGCCGGGGCGCAGGACGGTTGCGGGCGCGACGGGCGCATCCGACAACGCCAGGGGTGTGCGGGTGTTGTGATCGGTCATGGGCGTGTTCTCCGGGCGCCGACCAGAACCCGGATAATGGTCAGGCGGCAAGGTCCATCGCGGCCCCGATCATGGTACCAATGGCCATCATGGCCAAGACCCCTGCCGCACCCCTGCCACTCGACCTCGATCGCGACGCGCCCGAACCGCTGGCGCGCCAGCTTTATGACCAGTTGCGCGAGCTGATCCTGTCGGGGCGGCTGGCCGGCGGCACACGGCTGCCCTCGACGCGGGCGCTGGCGATGGAACTGGGCATCTCGCGTAACACCTCGGTCGCGGCCTTCGACCAGCTCTTTGCTGAGGGTTATGTCGAAGGCACGGTCGGCGCCGGTACGTTCGTGAGCACCGAACTGCCTGACCAGTTGCCTGCGAGCGGACGAGCGCCCCAGCCGCTGGTCGAGGCCAGCGCGCTTTCGGGGCCCTCGCGGCGCGGCCGGATGCTGGCCGCGCTGGCGCCGCCGCGGGCGCGCCGCCACCGCGCCTTTGCCGTCGGCGTGCCCGAACTGGGTGAGTTCCCCTTCGAACTGTGGTCGCGCCTGCTCGGCCAGAGCTGGCGGCGACCCGACACGACCGCGCAGGTGCCGGGCGATGCGGGCGGCCTGCCCGGGCTGCGCGCGGCAATCGCGCGATATCTGGCCACGGCCCGTGCGGTGGTCTGCGATCCCGACCAGGTCATCGTCACTTCGGGTGTGCAGCAGGGCATCGGCCTTGCCTGCCAGGTGCTGCTCGATCCCGGTGACAAGGTCTGGGTCGAGGATCCCGGCTACCCCGGCGTCAACGGCGCGCTGGCCGGCGCGGGCATGAAACTGGCGCCGGTGCCGGTCGATGCCGAGGGCCTTGATGTCGCAGCCGGCGAAACCAGCGCCCCCGATGCGCGCCTGGCCTGCGTCACGCCCTCGCATCACTATCCGCTGGGCACCGTCATGAGCCTGCCGCGGCGCCTGGCCCTGATCGAATGGGCAAGCCGGCGCGACGGCTGGATCCTGGAAGACGACTACGACAGCGAGTTCCGTTATCGCGGCCGGCCGCTGGCTTCGCTCCAGGGGCTCGATCGCGGCGGGCGGGTGATCTACGCCGGAAGTTTCTCCAAGGTCATGTTTCCCTCCCTGCGCCTGGGGTACCTGGTGGTACCGCCGCATCTGATTGGCGTCTTCCGCGCGGTGCGCAGCGCGCTCGACGACCACGCCAGCCTGATCGCCCAGCCCGCCCTTGCCCGTTTCATCGACGAGGGCCATTTCGCCGCCCACATCCGGCGCATGCGCCGGCTTTATGCCGGCCGCCAGGAAGCCTTGCTCGATGCCGGATGGCGGCATCTGGCCGGCCTGCTGACCCTGGCGCCCGACGATGCCGGTCTCCATCTGGTCGGTCGCCTGACGCCCGATACGGTCGCGCGCATGGACGATCGCGAAGCTGCCCGGCGCGGCGGCGAGGCCGGGGTGGCGACCGTGGCGCTTTCGACCTACCGCATCCGCGCGCCCCTGCCGCCGGGCCTGGTGCTGGGTTACGCCGCAGTCGGCGAGCCCGAGATTGAGCAGGCCGCAGCCGCACTCGCGGCGGCGCTGGCGCCATGATCGCGGGCGGCCTGGCCCTTGCCGTCGCGCTGGTGCTGATGCTTTTCCTGGTGCGCCCGGCGATGCGGACCAACGCCACCTGGCGCGCGGTGGCGACGCCGCTGGCCTCGATCATCGGCAGCGGCTTTCTGGTCTCCGTGCCGATCCTGCGTGATCTGGTCGGCGCCTGGGCGGTGCTGGCGATGACCGGGCTGCTGGTGCTGGCTTACCTGATCGGTGCGGCGGTGCGCTGGAACATCGCCCATGTCGAACCGTTGCTGCCCCATCCCCAGGGCGCGCGGGCCATGCTCTCGCTCGAGCGGCTTTCCCATGTCGTGCTCGCCTTCGCCTATTTCGTCTCGGTCGCCTATTACCTCGTGCTGTTCGGCAATTTCCTGCTCAGGCCCCTGGGTCTCGACGACGCGGTGAACGTCAACATCGTGGTCAGTGTATTCCTGGCCATCCTTGGTTTCGTCGGCCTGTGGCGGGGTTTCGCCGCGGTCGAGCGGGTCGAGGTCCTGACCGTCTCGTTCAAGCTGGCAGTGATCGGCGGTCTGGTCGCCGGGCTGATTGTCTTCGACCTTTCGATCCTGGGCGATGGCGCAGCCCTCGCGGCGATTCCTGCCGGTCATTTCGAACGCTCCAGCCTGCCCCAGTTGCTTGGTCTGCTGATCATGGTGCAGGGCTTCGAGACCTCGCGGTTCCTTGGCGCAAGTTATCCCGCGGCACTGCGCATCCGCACCATGAAGATCGCCCAGCTTGTCGCCGCCGCGATCTATCTGGTGTTTTTCATCCTGGTGATGCCGCTGATGGGCACCGGCGGGATTGACGACGGCGTCGCCGCCATCGTCGACATGCTGGCGCCGGTCTCGCTGGTGCTGCCGCTGATGGTGCTGGCCGGGGCGTTGGCCAGCCAGTCGAGCGCGGCGCTGGCCGATGCCATCGGCGCCGGCGGTCTCCTGCACGACATCACCGGCGGGCGTGTGAATCTGCGGCACACCTATCCGCTGATCGCCCTGGTCGCGGCGCTGATCACCTGGGAGACCGATGTCTTCAGCCTGATCGCGCTCGCCTCGCGCTGTTTCGCGCTCTACTACGCGCTGCAATGCATCGTTGCGGCATGGAGCGCGGCGCGGCGCGGCCGCGGTCTGCGCGCGGCGGGTTTCACCATTCTGGCCTGCGTCTGCGCCGCGGTGGTCCTGCTCGGCAC
>Ga0105054_10001301_pt1 | contig 41015 bp, 41 predicted proteins | sample BON02_FD_78091 | JGI IMG/M metagenome (GOLD analysis project Ga0105054, IMG submission 78091) | Freshwater microbial communities from Lake Bonney liftoff mats and glacier meltwater in Antarctica - BON-02 (megahit assembly) | ecosystem: Environmental > Aquatic > Freshwater > Ice > Glacier...
CGCACCAGATACTCGACAGGTGGTGGTCTCCGTCAATGTACTCGGCTGTTGGTGTGCCGAACGACCAGGCGGATAAGGCGACCAAAAATGCCAGGGAACCGAAAAGCGCGAACCGTGTCGGCGTCTTCATTCAACTACCAGTTAGAGCGATTCGTGATCATTGGGTGTGATACTAATCCAATAGAATGATTTCGTGAGCCAACAAACCGCCCAGGGTATAGAGATCGCGGTCATCGCGGTGGCGTTTGCGTTGCTAGTTATGCATTTATCACGCAAGCAGTTAATTTCTTTCAGGTACACCGTCGGCTGGATGTCGCTCTGCGCAATCAGCCTGTTCGCCGGCCTGCTGATACCGGTTGTTTCGCCGTTGGCCGAGTTTTTGCAGATCGATGCGTTAACGCTCATCGCTGCGGGGGCAATCATTGTCTTGTTGGCGATCTGTATCCAGTTGTCGATCAGTATTTCCGGCATGCAGCGACAGTTGCAACGAATGAACGAAGATCTGGCGATTACTAAACTTGAGATCGAAAAGTCGCGTGATCACAAAGAGTGAAGTTCTTGTAGTCATTCCTGCGTTCAACGAAGAAGCAACTGTTGCACAAGTGATTAGCGGTGTCCAAGCAGAGGGTTTCGCTGTCGTCGTCGTCAATGACGGCTCAACAGACGCCACTGCTGCACTCTCTCGCAGCGCGGGTGCAGACGTATTGTCCTTGCCGCTCAATGCTGGCGTCGGCGGGGCCTTGCACACAGGTTTTCGATTTGCCGTTGCGCACGGGTACAGAGCCATAATCCAGTGCGACGCCGACGGTCAGCATCCGTCGAAGCACCTAACGGATTTGCTTGATGCGGCGAATCATTACGACGCCGACATAGTAATCGGCAGCAGATTTAAATCCGACACGAAGTCCATGGAGATCAGTTCGACCCGTAAATTGGCAATGAGCTGCCTCGCGATTATTGCCTCATATGCAACTAAGCACAAGATCACAGATGCGACGTCGGGTTTTCGAATCATCACACAGCCGTTGCTTCGCGAATTTGCTGAGTCATTTCCGACCTACTATCTCGGCGATACATTCGAGGCCGTCGTGGTCGCAGGTCGAGCGGGCTACAACGTAATTGAAATAGGCGCACCGATTGCCCCACGCATGAGCGGCTCATCAACGTCGACGTCGGCCCGCTCGGTAGGTTTGATCGCCAAATCGTTATTTGTTGTAGTATTTGGCCTGCACTTCAGAATTAAGAAAAAGAATTAAATTCCCGCTTGGGAACCAATAGAAACCACACGTTTAAGTGTGTGCTCAAATTGGATATTACGACCATTCAGAATCGTGCGTGCACCGCCAATTTTTGCTTCATCAAGTAATCGATATTCGTCGTGATCGGCTTGAATAACTGCAGCATCTAGTGGCTCGTTGTAGTGGTAGGGCGAAAAACCCAAATCAATGAGTTCGTCGTCGTTATACATGGGGTCGTGTACTTGAACAACAGCGCCTTTTTCCAATAACGCTGTAACCGTGTCGAACACGCCGGAGAACGCCGTCTCTTTAACACCTCCGCGGTAACTCGCACCAAAAACTGCAACACGCTGATCCTTCAAATTGCCGTGGTGGCGCTCCAACAAATCAATGGCGTATGTCGGCATCGACGCATTTGCAGCACGAGCAGCACGAACAATCGTCGCTTCTGGATCATTCCATACATACATCTGCGGATAAATAGGAATGCAGTGACCGCCTACGGCAATTCCGGGCTGATGAATATGGCTGTATGGCTGCGAGTTGCATGCATCAATAACACCGTAAATATCTATGCCATGAAGATTAGCAAAACGCGCAAATTGATTGGCTAGGCCAATATTTACATCTCGGTATGTTGTCTCCGCAAGCTTCGCCAGTTCCGAGGCCTCGCACGACCCAAGGTTCCATACGCCATTCGGGCGGGCTAGATCGTTGCGAATGTCAAAATCTAATACATGGTTATAAAAGGCAATGCCGGCCTCTGCACATGCAGGGGTCAGCCCACCTACCAACTTTGGGTACTTCCTGAGGTCGGCAAATACTCGCCCTGTTAGTACTCGTTCAGGACTGAACACCAACGAGAAATCGGCGCCCGCGGTTAGCCCTGATTCTTGCGCGAGCATTGGTGCAAATCGATCTCGCGTTGTTCCAACGGGAAGCGTGGTCTCATACGACACAAGGGTGCCTGGCTTTAGACCTCTTCCCACACTTTTTGTTGCGTTATCCATCCAATCAAAATCTGGTGTGCCTTGTGCATCAACAAATAATGGTACGACAATGACGACAGCATCACACTGAGAAACCGCAACCGTGGTATCAGTGGTGGCTGAAAAACTGGAATTCTTGACAACCCGCTGCAGCTTTTCATCTAGAAAAGACTCCCCGGGAAATGGGACGACACCACGGTTCACCAAATTGACTGTCTCTATGTTTACGTCGCATCCGATTACAACGTGGCCCTTTTCTGCGAATTGCACCGCAAGCGGAAGACCGATTTTCCCTAGTGCAACTACTGCAATGCGCATACGGCAACTCTAGTTTCTTTACACCCTAGAATGAAACAGTTGGTGGAAAGAAGGGGCAGATGCGAGTCCTAAGTGTTGTTGGCGCACGACCCCAGTTCGTCAAACTCGCACCGGTTCATTCGGCGCTCGTCGATCGTGGCCATGAACACATCATTGTGCACACGGGGCAGCACTACGACCACAATATGTCCGATGTCTTTTTTCGTGATCTGGGTATTCCCGAGCCAAACGCCAACCTTGGTGTTGGTTCTGCAAGCCACGCGCACCAAACGGCGGCAATGCTTTCTGGCCTAGAGGACACAATTATTCATTTTTCGCCTGATTGGGTGCTTGTCTACGGGGACACAAACTCCACACTTGCGGCCGCCTTAGCCGCTGTAAAAATTCATGTGCCAATCGCCCATCTGGAGGCTGGGCTTCGTTCGTTTAACCGCCGAATGCCCGAGGAACATAATCGAATTCTTACGGACCACGCATCAGACCTACTGCTGCCACCAACCGCAATTGCGATGTCTCACTTGCGCAACGAAGGTTTAGCAAATAGGGCTGTAGTAGTGGGTGATGTGATGACAGACGTGTGTTTCGCCACACGTGATGCTGTTCGTCAGAACCCTCCGCTAATGCCAACTGATTGGGGCAATACAGATCCCTATCGAATCGCAACCATACATCGACAAGAAAACACAGATGACCCAAATCGATTGAAGCAAGTGATCGACTACCTTGCCTCTTCGTCTATTGAAATTCGGGTACTGGCACATCCAAGACTGCGCAACAAAATTTCTGAATACGAAATTTCAACCGACTTTCCGACGCTTCGGTTTTTTAATCCACTCTCCTATCCTCAACTTGTGCACGCAGTGGTTAACTCTGATGGAGTGATAACAGATTCGGGTGGTCTTCAGAAAGAAGCGTTCCTTTTAGGGGTACCTTGCATTACGGTTCGCTTCGAAACGGAATGGACTGAAACCGTTGCGCTTGGATGGAACACATTGGTGCCAAATTGTGATCAGTCAGTTGATGAAATTTTGACAATGCCACGAACGCATCAAAATATTCAGCCATATGGTTCAGGAAGCGCGGCCAAGAATGTGGTGACTGAATTAGAAACGTGGCTGCATAATCGTGGATGAAAACGAACGCCTCAGACTGCGTGTGTGTAGTGCAATTCTCGCGAATAATAAGGCTCAGATTGAATGGGCGTCAACAATTAATGCACAAGTGTTGGGACAAGAACTCACCGAAGAGGTGTCGGAGGCGCTTAGACGCGCACCGATTCCCGGCAAACATGGTCTTGTTCGGCTCACAATGTACTTACCGGCATGGGCGCAATACCTTGGCCAACGACTAATTCTCTTGTATCCGAAACTAGCCCAGCGACTATTGCGTAGCAGTGGGCTGCATCACCAAATGTATTAATCATGTCTGACTCGCAGCCTTCATCGACTTCGCAGCCAAAAGTATTAGTAATACATGCTTTGCGACCGACCAGTCGACAAACCACCATTGATCACCTGTTGAGTTTTCGTGAGCATTTACCGAATGCCGATGTGCAGTACCTGCATTTTCAGCAACCTCTTCCCAATGGCATTACAAGTGATTTAGAAGTGGATCTATTGGTTGTTAACTATGACTTTTTGAACTACCGTTTCACGCCATTGTGGCCGTACATAAAGCGCAGACACATTGATATTGCTCGCCAAGCCAAGAAAGTGGTAGCTATTGCCCAAGACGATTTTTGGGCAAATGAACTTCTCGATAATTGGTGCATGGATTGGGATGTAGATCGAATCCTCACCCCGATTACGAACAATCTGGATGTTTTGTATCCGCGAAGCATAAAAATCAAGGAATTCAGTACCGTACTTACCGGATACGTGAAGTCGGGACCGACACCAGTAACAAAACCATTGCGAGAACGCCGAATTGATTTAGGGCAACGAGTTCGCGACATGCCACCTCATCTGGGTCGGTTAGCACAGGCCAAGGCGCGACAAGCTGTAGCAATGGCGGATGCTGCGGCGTCTGCAGGATTCATGACAGATGTGTCTACACGAGTGGAAGACTCATTTATTGGAACGGAGTGGTTTAATTTTCTTGCCTCCTGTAAGTTCACTGTTGGCATGAAAGGCGGTGCGAGCCTGCATGATCCGCGAGGGTTTATTCACACCAGGGTGCAGGCTTATGTGGCGCGACACCCAAGTGCATCCTTCGACGAAATTGAACGAAAGTGCTTCAAAGGAAAAGATATGCAGTATGAATTTACTGCAATCAGCCCACGATTGTTTGAATCAGCTCTTGCTGGTACGTGTCAAATCTTGCAACGCGAGGATTATCTGGGGGTACTCGAGCCGTGGCGCGATTACATTCCGTTAGACCCCGATTTTGGCAATATGCGTGAAGTAATTAGTGCAATGAACGACTTAGACCAATGTCAACAAATCGTTCTCAATTCGAAAAGTGCACTTGTTGAATCAGGCATGTTTGACTATTCCAAACTAGTTTTAAGTGCGTGCCACGATTTTCTCTTACAAGAAACCAGCGAGTCAGTGCATTGGGTTTCGTTAGTAAATTTTTTGGAATTCTCCGGGCTGGCGCAAAAAGTTGCGCCAGATTTACATGACGCTGCCGTGCACCTATTCAGTGCAGCATCAAAGATGAGCAAATCCTCTATTGTCGCTTCGCAAAACATATTGCATATTGTGAACTCAGCAGGATTACAGGAATGGTTTAAGAAAATGTCAGAGTTGTCTCAAGCGGAAAAGCTTTCAATTCGTGCGCCGTGGGTGTGGCGCAACATCGCACATTAGGGCGGAGCAAAAACCATATTTCAAATAGTTATGATTGGGAGTATCTGTTGACCCGCAGTTAACTACTTTCTTGCGGTGACATAAAGATCCAATCCAACCCACTTAAATAGCGGTAGTCGGAGCAAGGTGATTCGAATCTGATCAATGACTGTGGACTGGAGAGCCAATGGAAGCAGGTCGCCAATGTTGTTGAGATTGGTCACTAGCAGATTCACGCTTCGGGCGCTGTGTAAGGCATTCTCAATTTGTTTCCGCGCGACGTATTCCGTGAAAGGTGGTGTTTCTCCTTTCTGATTTCGGTCATAGAAGAATGCGATCCGGTCGCTTGATCGGACACCTCTTTCGGGGAGCACTCCCTTTCGCTCTGATCGCCATCTCCTCATTGTCTTGATTGGGGAGAGCAACCACTGTTTATATGAATAGGCGTAGTACACCATGATAATCAAAGTCCCGTTCGGTCGTAATACCCTCATGCACTCATCAATGGAGGCTTGAAGTGCACCAGTGTGATGCAAGCATCCAATTGACACAACCATGTCGAAGCTTTCGTTACGTAGTGGAAGTTTCTCTGACGAACCCTGAATTGGCAACGCGCGTTCGCTGGTTTGTCTAACGAAAGAGACGGGCCCTTTAGAGATGTCGCAACATATGAAACTCTTGCTTGCTTGGGCTAGTCGGCGGCTCATTGAGCCATAGCCCAGACCGATTTCAAGAACATCAAGCTTGCCGATCCGTGACCAAGGGACGATTGAGGAGTCATTGAGATAAGGGTAAAACGAGAAGAACCACGAGTCGAACTTCGATACACCAATCGGATCTGCAGGTTCAATACCGAGCTTCTTCGTTGCCCGAGAACCACACAGGTATGTCCAGTATTCATTGTTCATTTTTCCAATAGGTTGGTTCACGATGAACTAAACATTACTCATATCCATCTGAACGAAGTAATGCTTCAAAAGACCAAGACAATATAAATACTTTTGATAAATCCAAAATCTGGTCTGAAGACCAAGCGGCGTGGCTCCAACGCAATCTCGAAATAATGTCAACTACATTTGGATTTGACATTCTGGGGGTGGCAAGCCATGGGGGCTGTGCAAATATTCGGTGGAATATCAAATATGAGCAAGTCCTTTATAGTCGCTTTGCAAAACATTTCGCATTTGTGAACTCTGCAGGGTTGCAGAAATGTTGTAAGAATGTCAGAGTTGTCTCAAGTAAAAAGGCTTTCAATTTGGGGCCATGGGTTTGGCGCAACATACTTCAATAGGTGGTGAAAATATTCGCACTCATGCTTCAAATAGTTACGGCGTGGTCAATGTTGGCGGTGGCGTAGTAGGACGTGGCGTAGGTATTGGACTCCTACGTTCTGACCCGTCTCTCAAAGTCATCCTATTTGAGTCGGGAAATAAATTTGCACTGCACGCAGAATTGAAATGCTTCGAAGGCTTTGCCATGATGAAGACACAGCAATTCACGAAGTTGGGAAAGTAGTTGTCACCGATAGCCCCGACGAACTCCAACGGCTCTATGACTTTGCGGGCGAAGCAAAGGCAAATGGTGTCAACGTAGAACTTGTTGACGAAGAAGAACTTTGCAAATTGGAACCGCTCGCAAAAACAACAGAGGCAGCGTTGTAATCGCCTCGAACTGCAGTTGCAGATCCGATAGAAGTAACTCGAGCAATAGGACGCGTCTATGGTCGGTTGGGTGGAGAACTAAAACTTAATTCGCACGTTGAAAAAATTGTTATAGGTGGAGTTCAACTGTCCGGTGCCGAGTCAACGATTTGGTGTCAGCATGTGGTGAATGCAGCGGGACTCTATGCGGATCATTTAGCCCATGGTGTTGGAGTTGGAAAACGTATAAGATTTTGCCGTTTAAGGGCCCATGTCTATACGGGAATGAAAGTGCTCCAAAACTGCAGCGCCATGCCTATCCCGTGCCCGACCCGCTGAACCCCTTTTTGGGGGTTCACTTGACGGTGACGGTTGACGGTCGTTGCAAAATCGGGCCAACCGCGATTCCGGCGCTTTCGCGTTTGAACTATTCGAAGTTTGGAGAAATAAGGCCCAACGAATTATGGGATGTACTTACAACCCTTCCCAAGTTCCTTACGAGCAAACACCACAGCGGTTTCGACCGTGTGCGCAGCGAGATCCCAAAGTACAGCCGAAGGGTGCTCGTTAACCAAGCCAGGCAGTTGGTCCCAATTGCTGCTATTGATCAGTTTCCTAGTTGGGGGAAAAGTGGTATCCGAGCGCAACTATTTAATGTGGCAACCAAAAGACTCGAAATAGACTTTGTAGTTGAACAGATACTTGGTTAGACCCGCATGTCAAATGCGGTATCGCCTGCGTGGACAAGTTCTCTCAGTTTTGGCGAGCATGTTGCAGCAATGGTGCTGTAGTCATTACGCCCGTAACGCATATTTTCAACCTAGAATTAGTCAACGACGGCCTGGAGAGTATTGATGAATTTGTCTGGTAAAACAGTTCTGGTTATTGGTGGGGCAGGCTTCATTGGCAGTCATGTTGTTTCAGAACTCCTCAAGACCGACGTTGCAAATGTAATCATCTATGACAACTATGCACGTGGAAAAATCAGCAACATCAGCGAGGCACTTGAGGACAAAAGAGTGTCGGTTTTTGCAGATGGAGGCGATATTCGAGAAGTAGATGTTCTCAATAATGCAATGAAAGGTGTAGACGCAGTAGTTCACCTCGCTGCAATGTGGCTGTTGCACTGCAAGGACTACCCTCGAACAGCATTTGATGTAAACATAAATGGAACATTCAATGTTCTAGAAGCCTGTGTCAACAACAGCATAGAACGCCTCGTGTATTCATCGTCGGCGTCGGTGTATGGAGACGCGGTTGAGATACCAATGACCGAATCTCATCCGTTTAATAACCGGAATTTTTATGGTGCGACAAAAATTGCCGGCGAAGTCATGTGTCGCGCGTTTTCTGATCATTACGGTTTGAGCTACGTCGGTCTCCGATATATGAATGTGTATGGCCCACATCAAGATCAGACAGCCGCGTATACGGGCGTAATACCAATTATGTTAAATAAAATTGACGTAAACGAAGCACCAACGATCAACGGAGACGGTTCACAAGCGTATGATTTTATTACTGCTCGCGACGCAGGAAGATGCAATGTGTTGGCTTTGCAGTCTCAAATAAGTGACGAGTTTTACAATGTCGGCACCGGCGTTCAGACAAGCATTAAACAACTTTGCGACCTAATACTTGAGCTGCGTTCGTCAAACCTCAAAGTAACGTATAACCCCTACAGCGCCGAAGATGCGCGACGCCTTGTTCAAAACCGGATTGGAGACCCAGAAAAGGCTGAACACGATTTAGGTTTTAGATATGAAGATGAACTTGAAGTAGGTCTTCAGAATCTGATTGATTGGCGCAATAACAATAAAGGCCGGTTTTAAGTGCCCGAGCGCAATATCGCCATTTCGCTTCCATCAACAGGTGACGATGAATGGAATGCAATCCGTGAACCGTTGGTCTCAGGTTGGTTGACACAGGGTCCAAAGGTTGCAGAATTTGAAGAGAAGTTTGCATCCTTCCATGGAGCAAGCCACGCTCTAGCAACCACTAGTTGCACGACCGGTCTCCATCTTATGCTTGCTGCAATGGGAATTGGCCCTGGTGATGAGGTTATTGTTCCGGCTTTCACGTGGGTATCAACCGCAAATGTTGTGCTCTACTGCGGCGCCACTCCAGTTTTTGCTGATGTAGACCCTTGCACATTCAACATCAATCCCGAAGACATCGCCCAACGAATTACCCCAAACACTAAGGCTGTCATGGTTGTACACCTTTTTGGATTATGTGCAGACATGGATGCCATCCGATTGGCTGTGCCAAGTCATATACCAATTCTTGAAGATTGTGCATGTGCTGCAGGAGCAACGTATAAAGGAAAATACGCAGGAACGCTCGGTAAGGCTGGAGCCTTTTCGTTCCACCCAAGAAAATCCATTACAACGGGCGAAGGTGGCATGGTCACAACTGATGACGCTGATTTTGCGTCGGTATGTGATCAATTACGCAATCATGGCGCGTCTGTTTCAGAAGAAATTCGCCACCAGGGACCAAAACCTTATTTGTTACCAGATTTTAATCTGATGGGCTTCAACTACCGCATGACCGATCTGCAAGGTGCAGTTGGCTTGGTCCAAATGGAGAAGCTGCAATCTTTTATTGAAGAACGCCAAAAGTGGGCAGATTTCTATTGCCAAGAACTCTCAGCAATCGAGTGGTTGCGTATGCCAGCACGACCCATGGAAGGTCAGCACGCATGGCAATCATTTGTTACGTGTGTGGATCCATCTTCATCTCCGTTACCTCGAAATGACATCATGGAGAAACTTCAACAACTTGGAATTGCGACGCGCCCGGGAACACATGCCGTGCATATGCTGAGTTTCTATTCCAAGAAATATGGGTTCAAGCCAAGTGATTACCCTGGAGCTCGCGCAGCAAACGACAACTCAATGGCGATTCCACTGCATAACAGAATGACATCTGAAGATTTTGAGTATGTAGTACGTATGATCAAGTCGATCTGATATGTGTGGAGTTTGTGGTGTCCTCAATTTCGATGGGAGAGAAGTCAGCCCTGTTCTCTTGAAGAAAATGACAGACTCCATTGCTCATCGCGGCCCCGATGGCGAAGGGTGGTATCGGAATAAAGGATTGGGCTTTGGTCATCGACGGCTAGCCATTATTGATCTATCGCCCTTAGGTCATCAACCAATGGTCACGCAAGATGGCCGCTACGCACTTACTTACAACGGTGAGATCTACAACTTCCTTGAAATCCGCGCAGAACTCGAGTCACGCGGACGCTCATTTCGTTCAAAGACCGACTCGGAGGTTGTTCTCCATGCATGGGCTGAATGGGGTTCGGAATGCGTCAAGCGATTTAACGGAATGTTTGCATTCGCCATTTGGGACTCTCTAGAAGAAACATTGTCCCTTGTTCGCGACCGATACGGCATCAAGCCGCTGTACTACGCCCATATCGGCAATTCCATTATCTTCGGGTCAGAACAACGCGCGATTCGTGAACATCCGTCAGTACTACCAACACTAGACAAGCGAGCACTTCTTGAGTACTTCACGTTTCAGAATATCTTTACTGACAGAACGTTTGTAGAAGACATCAAAATTTTGCCCGCAGGCACGATTCTCACAGTCAATGCACGATCTCAAAAAATTACTAAAGATCAATACTGGGACTATCACTTCAGAGAACCTAAGGGAAAGGTAGATCCACGTGAATATCAAGAGGAACTCGATCGGCTACTTCGCCAAGCAGTAAGCCGGCAGTTGCTTTCAGATGTTGAAATTGGTTCATATCTGTCCGGTGGAATGGATTCGGGGACACTCACCGCATTAGCAGCAACCGAATTGCCCTACATCAAGACCTTCACTTGCGGGTTCGATCTCTCATCGGCGTTGGGCATAGAACTTGGTTTTGATGAACGCAGCCGCGCCGAAGCCATGTCCGCGCTGTTCAAAACGGAGCACTATGAAATGGTTCTCAAAGCAGGCGACATGGAGCGATGCTTAGACACTGTGGTCCGTGCAATTGAGGAACCACGCGTAGGTCAGAGCTACCCCAACTATTACGTTGCGCGACTCGCGAGCAAGTTTGTAAAGGTTGTACTTTCAGGTGCTGGTGGTGATGAACTATTCGGTGGTTATCCGTGGCGTTATTACATCGGAAGCGACAGCAAGAATTTCGAAGAATATGTAGACAGCTATTACGCCTACTGGCACCGTTTAGTGAGTAACACTCAACTAAAGCAGCTCTTTGCACCAATCTGGAGCGAAGTCGATGATGTATGGACCCGAGATATTTTCCGTGATGTGTTCAGTAATCATGCAAACGATCTAGAGACCCCTCAAGATTATGTGAATCACTCATTGTATTTTGAAGCAAAAACTTTTCTACATGGTCTCTTTGTCGTAGAAGATAAGCTCAGTATGGCTAATGGTCTAGAAACCCGAGTTCCCTTTATGGATAACGACCTCGTTGATTTTGCAATGACCTGCCCGGTAGATCTGAAGGTAAGAAACCTTGGTCCTCGACCCAGACTGGATGAAAACCAACTCGGTAACAAGAAAGATGCTTACTTTCAACAAACGAATGATGGGAAGAGCATTCTTCGCGAGGTGATGAGCAACATTATTCCTTCCACAATTACTAACGCACAGAAGAAGGGCTTCTCATCTCCCGATGCAAGTTGGTTCAGGGGCGAGAGCATTAATTTTGTTAAGCAGAAACTCGTTGATTCTGACGGCTACCTCAGCACGGTATTTGATACAAAAATTATTAACGAGCTGATTAATTCTCACATAGATGGGAAAGTAAATCGAAGATTACTAATTTGGTCACTTCTATCTCTTGACAGCCTCCTGTGCAACTCCAACGAACCTCTTAATTTCGTATGAGTGGGGAGCCAAGAATATCCACCACTGACATCGGCGGTGACCTTTTATATTATTCTCAGATTTATAGGGAGTTTTTGCAAAATGCAGTTAACGCACAAGACGCATCCATTTATCGTGAAAGCGATAAGCGAGTGATTGGCAAACTACCGCTTATGGAAATAAGGGGTTCTCATGGGGTAATTGCGAATTCACTCCCATTCTTCGGAAGCCACGGAGGACCAATTTGTAACACAGCTAACAATTTTGTTCGCAAACTCATGCTCAATGAACTCGAGAACAGAATAGACAACGATCAATATGTCTCAGTAACACTTATCGAGAACCCGTTTTTTCCGCTCTTGCCGCAGGAAACCGACTCACTAAAGTATTTCAAAGTAGTCGACGAGAGAATTTCGCAAGTCACACAACTTGTTTTGAAAGACGAAGCTGAAAAAGAAGGTTTGCTAGCGTGTTTTCATGAAAAAACCAGAAACTCTATTCGCAAGGGACTGAAGCAAGGCTTTATGTTTGAAGATGCAACAACGGATCAAGATGCATGGACCTACTTGATTCACGAGCATTACTTAGGGATATCACGACTAGGAGGTCTTCCTAAAAACATTTCGATTTTTGAAAACCTTAAATTGAGTCTTGCTCAATATTTACGACTCCATGTTGCACGAGACAGCAATGGCAGATTTGTCGCGGCGCTCTTGAGTGTGTGGTACGGTGGGATAGTTGAGTACTTTGTACCGGTTGTTACTATTGAATATCGAGAGTCACAAGCATTGTCAGCCCTGATTTTCGAAGTTATGAAAGAGGCGTATAGTCAAGGCTTTAAAATTTGGAACTGGGGTGGAACGTGGTTGAACCAAAAAGGTGTCTATAACTTTAAGAAGAGATTTGGTGCTGTTGATCGGCAATATAGGTATTTCCATTGGTCGACTCCGCAGTTTAAGTCTGTGCCAAGAGTTGAGCTTGAATGCGATTTTCCATATTGGTATTCCAGGAAATTTGATTGATGAACGAGAGTTTTGACAATATCCGAAATGGGTATGCGGAGATGTTTCGTAAACATGGAGTTAGTTCGGACGCGATGTATATGCCAAAGGGACGCCATGAGATACGGTACCGGCCACTTTTGGATCATCTATTTCGCAATCCAGACTCCACAGTTCTTGATTATGGATGCGGTCTAGGGTATCTCTTGGAGGATATTCTCGAATCTGGCATCCAATGTGATTATCAAGGGGTGGATTTTGTTGCGGAATTCATCAACAGTTGTCGCAGTCGGCTTGGAGCACATGGAAGATTTGACATTATTGATCCAAAGGCCCCTTTAAGCGGCACTTATGATTTCGTTTTTGCCTCAGGAGTATTTAATCTCGCTACGTCTAGCGATCAATACACCTCCTTAACATATGTAAAGGAGCGGATTTCAGAACTTTTCAACGCGTGTAAGATCTTGTTAATCGTAGACTTTCTGTCACCTCATGTAGATTTTTCCCAAGATGGGGCGCAGCATGTTGATTATCGAGAAATCGTTGATTGGTTCGTTCCGAAATTGACAAGGCGATGGATGATGCGACATGATCTGCTTCCTTACGAGTACACTTTGATTTTGTATCGTAACGATGAAATTACAAGACCTGAGAATATTTTTGAGTCAATTTAAAGCCTGGTCGTGATAATGATCCAAGATCTTCACTTTTCGGATCTTGAATCGAAGAGTTATGAGTGAACCAATCATTGTGCTCGGTTCTGGACTATCTGGACTGATGGCGGCAGTCGTCCTAAAGCAAAAATTTCCCAGGCAGGATGTTATAAATATTGAAAAAGCACCGCAGTCGGGTGGTCTGTTGATCGGTCACCGAGTGCTAGGAGACAGATTCGATATTGGAACCCATATTCTCCAGGAGACAGGACGCGACGATATTGATACAGTTTTGCGCGCTTGCATTAAACCTGAGAATTTGATTGTGCTTGACTCTGCAGTTGGTGATGTTGCTGCGACTGTAGTCGGGGGAGGGATTTGCGATCGCTTCGGGTATCCCGACGTATTATCGGAAGACGAAGGACTTGCTAAACAAATTTTAACAGAAATGGAGATGCTTCCTAAGGCGGAACCGTCTTTTTCGACTAAGTTCAAGTTAAGACACACGGATTTTAGAGTGATTTCTCGGAATTGGTTTGGAGAAACTGCCACGACTTCAGTTACAGAGCCACTCGTGCGTCGACTTTTCGGTGAGCACAATAGTTTGTCTGGATTCGCTCTAGAACTATGCAACGCGACGAGGCTTGGTCTTGTTGATGTGAATAAATGGGAAGTTAAAGCACCAGACGACACTTTTCGAGCGAGGGTGGCTTATCCAGATCAACGTAATCTTCCGATCGAATATAGGCATAACCGAAAATCACTCTATAGTTTTCGTGGCGGTAGTTCAGATTTTGTTCGGGGTCTAATGGATCTCGGGTTTTCATTAGGGATAAAGTATTTGACCAATACAAATGTAAATTCGATCGATACTGCTAGAAATGAATTGAGTATTTCGGCAAATGGAGAAACGACATCTATTTCATACGCGTATCTGGTTTCCAGTATCGGACCAATTTTTACACGTGCTCTGATTTCAGGTGTGAAGCCTGTCGAGAGCGATCGGGTTGTTTATCGCTTAATTCATATCGTGTTAGATCGTCCAACAAACAGCGACGTTTGCTACGCATATTTTCACGATTTTCAATCGCCATTTTTTAGAATTACGAACTACGGTGCCTTCTCTGGTCGTGAACATGATGAACGGTTAACTATTGAAGTGCTAGGCCACGACGACATAAGCGATTCTCGTCTGCTTGATTTAACAACGAAATTCTTATTGGAATTCGATTGGACAAAAAACTGTTCAGTTGTAAAGAGCCAGGTAGTTCGCGGTATGGGTGGATTCCCGATCCCAACCCTCTCCCAATTTGATCAGTATTACGCTGCATCGCAGGATCTGGAGTCAATTAAGACGCGGTCAGTCGTTTTCGGTGGAGTTGGTTCTGAGGGAGTGCATTTCTTTCAAAATGAAGTGCTCACTCACTTGCTTGATCAACTTTCTTTTATATCCTGATCGCGGAGGGAATCAGGATGGCTGACGAATCTTGCATTCGGGTACATGTCAATCACACGTTCGTTCTCAAAAGGACATCACTAAAATTCTTAATTAAGGTGCGTACGAACTTGAATAGAAATGTTTACCAACCCAAATTTCGCAACTCACTCATTGAGCGAGTAGAGTTTGTTTGGGTTTAAATCGCTGCGCTGAACCGCACCGAGTTTTATGCAGATGACCTGCCCCGGTATGGTTTAACCGAAGTTTGCGTGTTGCGTTCTAAGTCGCGGCCTGACGGAACATTATGGATGAAGATCGGCGGTGAAGGATTCGATTGGAAGATCAAAGAGGGAACATTGTGGATTCGTTCTGATTTTCAGATGCGCGGATATCTAAATGCCGAATCTGAAATTGATGTGGATGGATATTTCAACACGCAGGATGAAGTGGTAGTCGATGGCGGGTATATCCAAGTGCTCGGTCGAGTGTCAGACGTCATTAATGTTGGTGGGGGAAAGGTGTACCGGCCGAAGTTGAAAACTTCCTGGAGGGTATTGAACACATTGCTGCTGTCGCTGCATATGGTGAGCCAAACTCATTATTGGGCCAAGTTATCGCTGTTGACATAGTGCTTGTTAACGAAGAGGAATTGAGGATGTTGCGAAAGCGAGTTCGGGAGGTTTGTAGCCGTTCACTTGGCAAGAACAAAGCCCCAAGTAAAATTCGGGTAGTAGCCGAGATTCCGATTTCGGTACGAATGAAGCGGTTACGCCATACAGGCAATTAACTCAGTCTTGTCCTGATGCTGCGGATGTGGTTTCGCCATTCGGACCCATCGTCCATTGAGCAATAAGTAATTTTTATGACCCTTGTCCCGTCACCTACTGAGACCTCGAAATAGTTCTCCTCAATTCTCGTGACTTGGCCAGGTACAGAATTAATCTGAGACACTTGTGATTCACTAGCGCGCCAAATTCTGATCGTTAGGTTTCCAATTGTTGCAAATGCACCGGAGTATGGCAATCCAGAGGCGCGAACCAATCGCAGTATTTGTAGATCGGATTGGGTCCAGATGATCCGGCCATCTTCTGGAATACGTGGAAATGTTCGAAGAGGTAATTCCGAAGATTCGTTTTGTCGTGCTAAGACAAATTGAGGATCCCTAGAAAGAAGCTCAGCGGCGTCAATCATCATCGTCGGAGTACGATTCCTGAACCATCTGATCGCGTCACTGACGTAGGTTTCTTCGTCCAGAGGAAGATAATCACGGGCGATGATGTCACCAGAATCCAATTGGCCGCCGATCATCTTATGAATACAAAGACCTATTTTGGACTCGCCGTTTAAGATCGCCCAGGCTTGGCAAGCATTTCCTCTGTAACTCGGACGGTCACCGCTATGCGCATTCAGAATTCCAAGCATGAACAAATTTATGTGCCTGTCGCTAATCAAACTCATATAGTTCACACTTAGAGCAATGTCTAATTGATCCACAACACGGAGAGCTCCGACAGCAGAGTCCAAATTAGGCGCATAAATGAACTCTGGGGAACCTCATACATCCACAAAATTTCAATACTGGACCTAAAAATAAACCAAACATCTCTTGCAAAACCGATAGAATGATAAATGTATGAATAGAAATGACTTTTCTCTGGAAAAGTATAGAGAACTCCTGATCCAAGTATCCCGAGAGAGAACCGTGGTCTCTTACTCCTCAGTTCCTAATCTCGCGGTAACAGATGTTCTGTGGCGGCACGACGTAGATGTATCACTGCACTTAGCGCTAGACCTAGCACGGGAAGACAGCGCACATAGGGTACGGTCCTCCTATTTTATTAATTTGCATTCCGAGACATACAACGCACACAGCACTCAGGCGAGGCGATTAGTGCGATCTATCCGAGATCTGGGACACGATGTTGAAATTCATCTAGACGCAGCATATTACGAAGGATTTGATTCGGAGTCGGCTCTAACCCAAACGCTCGAGGTCGAACGCCAACAATTCGGAAGATTGTTCGATGTTGAACCTGTTGCATTTAGTTTTCATAATCCCTTGGAATCTGACCTAAAGTTCACAGCTCTGCGATACGCGGGGATAGTCAATTGCTATTCGAACTACTTCAAACAAGGAATAGCATATGTCTCAGATTCGAATGGTTACTGGAGGCACGAATCGATAGACGATTCGCTGAACATTAATGAAAGGCGACCAATTCAGATTCTGACACATGCCGAATGGTGGATCACCACACCCCTAGCACCAAGGGAAAGGATTGCTGCTGCATTATTCAACGATGCGATGCTGCATTTGGAAGATTATGATAGGTCAATAATAAAAGTGGGACGCGAAAACAAGTCTGACTTAATTTCAGACCTAACTAAATCCTCGTATCGTGAGCGTGGCGTTGAAGCATTTGCGCACATCTATCGGCCCACTGGAATGTCCTGACCAACGCAACTATCTAATAATAGAAAGACTTTCTCCAGACCAGTTGAATATAGAAGGTTGATGAGCATCACGCATTTGATTACCGAAGACCAATGCTGGGGTTTCTGTTCTGCCTGTCATAGCCGTATCGGTCACTGTCAAATGATCGAATCAAACTGATCGGGTGAATCATAAACTAAGTGATGGCTTATCGGAAGACCTTCTGACGGACCATGAACGTGGGATAAGACTTATTTGATTTTAAGGGCGGTTTCAAACTTTTAGTGCAACAAGTTGGTTGATGACTTCATCTGGTTTCTTGTAGTTAAGCACAGCGCGGGGGCGATCGTTTAATTCGCGTTGGACACGTTTGAGTTGGCGAACAGAGACAGTGGAAAAGTCGGTGCCTTTAGGGAAGTACTGGCTAGTAAGACCGTTCGTATTTCCATTGGTGCCCCTCTCCCATGGGGAACCGGGGTGTGCAAAATAGACTTGGATGCCGGTGTCAATGGTGAATTGTTTGTGCCCGCTCATTTCTTTTCCTTGGTCGTAGGTTAGCGTTTTAGCAATTTCTTGGGGCAGGCGTCCAAGTTCTTTGGCGTATGCTTTGCGGACACTTTCGGCATCTTTGGCTTTCAGCGGAACAATGATCGTGTAGCGAGTTGTCCGTTCCACGAGGGTGCCGATGGCTGACTGTTTGTGTTTGCCGATGATCAAGTCGCCTCCCCAGTGACCGGGAATTGTACGGTCGGCAACCTCGGCTGGACGCTCTTCAATGGACAGCATGTCGGCGATTTTGCCGCGCATTTCAACGATGTTGCCACGTTTTTGGGTCCTTCGGTATTTGCGTTCCTGGCGTAAAGCTTTGATCAGGGTAGCTTTCAACGATCCTCTCGGCAGCACATAGATGTATTGGTAGATCGTCTCATGTGAGACCCGCATCGCCATATCAAAAGGATATTCCTCCTCCAAGCGCTTGACGATCTGACGGGGCGACCAGCGCTTCTTCAATTTCTCGTGCACATAGATACGCAGAGCATCCTCTCGGGCAATCCGATTCTTACCCCCACGGCGAGAAGAGGCCCGCTCAATCGCCTGATTATCCGCAGAAAACGCGCGGTAACCGCTCTTTACGCTGTTGCGAGCCACTTCCCGACAAATTGTGCTTGTCTCACGCCCGAGGCCACCGGCAATCGTCGCCATACTTTCCCTCCGGGCAAGGCCCCGGCTGATCTCTTCACGCTCAAAAGACGTCAGCCGATGATACTTCTTTAGTGTTTCCATACGGATATTCAATCCTCATATCCGTTGCACTATAAATCTGACTCCAAGAGTTTAAAAAAGGGTCAGTCATTAATTACCTTTTTCTGTTTTAATACTCGAGCAGGATTACCCGCTACAACAGTCCTTGGATCAACATTCTTTGTAACAACACTTCCCATGCCAACTGTTGAATAGCTTCCAATTATTAGACCATCTCTGATAGTGGATTGAGGACCAATCCAGCAGTCTTCACCTAGTTGAACCGAACCGGACACCTCGCAACCAGCTACCAGTATTGATCTTGCTCCAATATTGACATTGTGAGCAATGAATACATGATCATCAATTTTGACCATGCTTCCAATGTGAGTGCTGTCAATCGTTCCTCTTGCAATTGTCACGCACGATCCAATTTCAACGTCCTCGTCGATTATCACATTTCCGACGTGCGGAAGTCTTAAGAGGATGTTGTTTTCATCTCGTTCAAAACCCAATCCCAAAGTACCGATAACAGTATTCGAGCCAATTCGAGCCCCATTACCAATCATCGTGTTTGCGTGAATCACCGTGTGGTGTCCAATGACGACATGATCACCAATAGTCACTCCATTTTCAATTATTGTGAATTCGCCGATAGTGGCGCTCTTCGAGATCATTGCTGCATCACTGCAGATTGCTGTTCGGCTAATTCCTGAGGGCTCAGTAACACTGAAGTACTTCCAAACAACTTGCGCGAATCTAAGGCGCGGATTGTCAACTATTAGGACGGGAATTTCAATATTGGATGAAAAATCTTGCCGCGCAAGAATCAGAATATCGCTTAGCTCAGAATTAAAATCAACATAAGTCATATTCTGATTGGCAAAAGCAACAGAGAAACTTTTTGGATTACTTAATGAGGATGGCCCATTTATCTCAAAATCAGGAAAGGCGACATCAAGACCCAGGAATGCAGCGATTTCCCATGCCGAAGTAATCAATTTTAAACTCCATTCGCTTCGATGAGTCTATAAATTTCCTCACGTAAATCTAGTCGATTGTGAAGTCTAAAAAATTTGTCACCATAAGTATCCAGTCCATCCTTACAAATCTTTACTAGTTCATCCTCCGCCAGACCGGAACCGTGGATGTACGAGACTTCGATCGGAGAAAAATACCAATCATCTGGAAATGAACCATTTGCTATATCAATGAATCGATCTGCTACGACCTTGGGGCTCTGTCTTGTTTGAATAAACTCTTTAGCGCACTTACCAACTTCCTGAAGAACATTGACATTTTCAAGAAGTTCACTAAGTTTGGATTCGATATGTGTTGGATGAACTACAAATGCTGGCGGTATCAGGCTGCTGTCGTAAAGATTCTTAAGAATCCCAATACCGTAATTGCCGACTAGTGCTGGTACGCCCAGACTTGCGGCCTCTACACCAAGTCCCGCTAAAAAAGTATCTGAATAAAGTTGATCAATTACCAGATCGGCATCTTCCAGTTCTCGTATAACTTCTGCATTAGAACGGTTGAACAATTCGACATACTCAATATTCGGATGCTTGGTGCTCTCAACTGAGATCATCTTTGCAATTTGATCCGAGCCTTTAGCTCGTCGATTAGAAGGAGCGTGAACAATTTTAATTGATTTAGTTCGAATATCAGCAGACTCTTTAACCGGCGTGCGAGAGTTCTTTGGGCAAGGCACGCCGAGAACTCCGCTGGAGATGGCTCTGCGCGATAGAAATTGAGAGGTTAATGGCGAGGCTATTAATTCAGTTGAAAGTCGCTCAATGCGACGCATGTGTCGTTGCTGACGATGTGTTGTTTTATATATTGATCTAATTGGGCAATCCTTTTGAATTGCAATACTCCAATGAGCCCCATCCATAAATGCAGGACGAGCCTCGGAACCATGACCTATGTGAGAAACTATTCGCTTGCGAAACAAACGAAGTAGATATAGGTCGATATTCTTTGGAAGAAAACTACCTCCGGCTACAAAAACAAAAACATCAAATTTCCGGATAGCCCAAACCATGAGATGCAGTCGAAAAAAAATTCGCAATAATACGCGAATCTTTTGGTTCTTGGCATCTATAGGAAATTTTAGGAATCTTTCATAACGGTAATCAGATAACTCATTTTCGGCTGGATAGTAAAATGGGTGTTGGCTTAATTGGCTGAAAGAAACTGGGTAACCATCTAACCGCAAGCTCTCCACAATTCGGCTATAGACACCAGCAACTTCAGTAAGACCAACAAAAATACGCATTTGTCTGTCAACTGGTTCTAATTCTTTATGTTCAGATTCGATGTACCTACAATAGTCGGCAATGATGACGCAATGTCGACTCGTTTCAGGAGAGTACATCCTGGTCGCAGAAGATCTGTTGGAACTAATTCGTTAAGGGCTTTGTCCAAGGAAAATTAAACCGCTCTAAATTCTCAATGGCCAACTCCAACATAAGACTAAGAATTGTCCTAATTAGATAAAGAACAATTCCTAGTCATGATTCGCGCGACGATTCAAATCATTAGGTGTACCAACATTGCTTCAGATATCGGATCAATAATTATATGCAATATTCATCACAAGATTATGGAATGTTGAATAAACGACTGAAATAATCAGCGACGCTGTATGCCTGACAAGTTAATTGATTGTGTACATGCTCAAGTGCCGATCATTACCGAGCCATCACCCGGTATAGCTCAGTTTGTAAAGAAATGGTCTATTGGTTATGTCACTGATGGATTTTCCACGGGCAGTCTTCGAAAGCTTCTCTCTTCTATCGATGTGAAGGAATTGCGAAAAATGACGTCAGGTGTTGAGTATGTGACGACACATATAAATTCAGCAACTTACGTCGGCCGTTTAATGAAAGTAGTGAATTTCGTACTGAGTGAAGAAAGTAATTATGTGCTTCTGATACGAGTAAAGTCGGCTTTTGTCAATGGCCATCTCAAAGTCCTCGCTGGTGGCCAGGAAAAGTCCTCATTGTGGTGTGTTAGATATCTGAGTTTTGGCCGCTTCGGGCGGTGATCGTGATTGACGTCAAGTCATATCCGTTCTACTACCCGGGGGTTATTCACAATGTTGACAGCGAGGAAGAATATGGATTGCATTGCCGCGTTTGAAAGTGTGGGCACATATCGGGGGGCTGCCGCAATGTGCGGTGTCGACCCTAAGACTGTGCGTCGTAAGGTTGAAGCACATCGTCAGGGTGTGTTAGATGAGCAACGAGTCGAGCGGGCACCGGTGGCGAAAAACACCGATATTGCCCGGATGATTGTTAAAGGCAAAGTTGTCGAGTCGAAGGGTCGGATAAGTGCGAAACGATTGTTACCGATCGTCCGTGCTGGTGGTTATACGGGTTCGGCACGAAACTTTCGTCGTCTCGTGGCCGAAGTTAAAAAGGTGTTGCGTACTGAGCAGGGTCATCATCAGCGGCGTCCAGCAGTGTGGTCACCGGGTGACGTGTTAGCAATCGATTGGGGTTTGCTGCCGGGCACAGGGTTGAAAGTGTTTTGCGCGGTGTTGGCGTGGTCGAGGTTCCGGTTCATACGTGTTGCCCGAGATGAGCAGTCAGTGACGACGTTAGCGATGCTGGCTGAATGTTTCGAACAGTTGGGTGGCGTACCAGCCAAAGTGCTCGCTGACCGGATGGGCTGTTTGAAAGCTGGCACGGTCACCAATGTGGTGATCCCAACTGGCGACTATATTCGCTTCGCGACCCATTACCGGTTCCGACCAGATTTCTGTCATCCGGCTGACCCGGAATCCAAAGGGATCGTCGAAAATTTGGTTGGCTATGCTACACGCGATTTTGTGCTCCCGGTTAGCGATGACTTGAGCGTGATCAATGAGGCTGCCACACAATGGTGTAGCGAGGTCAACGCAGTAGTCCATTCCGAGATTTGTGCGGTGCCAGCCAACCGGTTGGTCATCGAACGTGATTTGCTGTCGGCGTTGCCGATGCTTCGACCGCGCATCGGTCGTGTTGAGATCCGCAAGGTCGACAAACTATCGACGGTGCGTGTCGCGTCGGTGCGTTACTCGGTGCCGTTCATGCTGGTTGGTCAACACGTCGAAGTGGTCACCCATGACGGTCGGGTCCGAATCTATAACCCTGCCGGTGACATCGTTGCTGAACATATGCAACTGGCACCAGGTGAGGCTTCAGTGCTCGATGAGCATTACCCGACACCACGTAAAGCACCATCGCGTGGACCTCGGGCCCGCTCTGACGTCGAACACGCCTTCCTTGCTTTGGGTGAGTCGGCCGAAAACTTTATTCGTGACGGTGCCGCTGCAGGGGTCACAACTTTAGCTAAAGAGATCATCGAGATTGTTACCGATTTGATTCCCGCCTACGGCACTCAAGCGGTGACCAAAGCAGTCGCCCGCGCCAGACGGTTCGGCCGGTTCCGTGCAGGTGATGTGCGTTCCATTTTGGCCATTGGACTAGCCGCCCAAGAACCGTCGGATCCTGGTAACAACATTGTTGTCCCCCTGCCAGCGAGTGAGATACGTTCCTTTGACGCCTACCGGATCGAGAATCTGGCATGAGTAACGCACCGATCCCACTTGACGCCGATCTAGAGGCCGGTTTGAAACGGTTGAAGTTATCTACGATTCGCCGTCTAGCCCCCGAGATCATCGCCACCGCTAAAGCGCAACGATGGGCACCACAAGAATTCTTGCGTGCACTCCTGGAAGCCGAAATCACTGCCCGTGACGAATCGAACTGTCGTAACAAGATGACTACCGCAAGGTTCCCTATGGTCAAAACACTCGACGAGTTCAATGTCGCCGAGTCCACAAACACACGGGCCAGCCACGACTACCTGATCACCCTCGAGTGGATCCACAAAGCAACAAATCTGTGTCTCGTCGGACCAGCAGGGACAGGTAAAAGCCACTACCTGATCGCCCTCGGACGAGCCGCTGTCACCGCCGGCTACAAGGTCCGCTACTTCACCGCCATCGAACTCGTCGAGCAACTTTACCGTGCCATGGCCGACAACACCGTCGGCAAAGCCATCGAACAGATCTGTCGCAACGACTTGATCATCATCGACGAAATAGGATTCGCACCACTCGATCACACCGGATGCCAACTCCTGTTTCGCCTCGTCGCCGCCGCCTACGAACATCGCTCCATCGCGATCGGCTCACACAACCCATTCGAGCAATGGGGACGGTTCCTACCCGACCAGCCAACCACCGTGTCACTGCTTGACAGGCTCTGCCACCACGCCCACATCATCACCACAACAGGCGACAGTTACCGCCTCACCCACCGGACAGGAGGTCTCTAACCCGAGGACTATCATTGGCCACCAGCGAGGACAACCAGTGGCCACCAGCGAGGACAACAAGTTGGCCATTGACAGGCTTTTGGATAGTTCGTAAAATTACATCTATCCCAAACACTTAGTGAACCAGAAATTAACGCTACTCTTAGTGCTGTGTGTGGTTTAGTTGTTTCCTTCTCATCGTCTTCTGATCTGCAACTAGAAACAACTACCAAAATGATGCGGCTTGGAGCGCATCGAGGACCAGACGGACTGCGTACTGTAGGGGCTTCAGATGAAATCGGTATTTCCGAGGATCCGAATGGAAGGTACTGGGTTGCACTTGGCCACGCAAGGCTATCAATTTTGGATCTCTCGAATCGTGGCGCTCAGCCGTTTATCTCTCCAGACAATCGGTACGGTCTTGTATTCAATGGAGAAATTTACAATTACATCGAAGTCAAATCAGAGTTAAATTCTCTCGGATTCTCCTTCACTTCAACTGGAGACACCGAAGTACTCCTGTTCGCTCTTATTGCGTGGGGGCAAGAGGCTCTGGCAAAACTGAGAGGAATGTTCTCATTTGTATTTATAGATTTTGTTCGACATCGGGCAATCGCCGCTCGAGATCGGTATGGCATTAAACCGCTGTATCTATGGAAAAATGGCGAACAAATTCATTTTGCATCTGAGATAAAGCAATTCACCTGTTGTTCGGGTTGGAAACCGAAATTGAACACCAAGTTTACGATTGAGTATCTCTTATACGGATCAACAGATCACTCGAAAGACACGATGTTTGAGAATGTTCTGCACGTTGAACCCGGTACGTACTTGGAAGTTGACCTAGGTAGAAATCTCAACATTAAACGCGTCAAGTGGTGGAACCCAGAACGAAAGAGTTACTCGGGAAGTTATACGGATGCGTGCGGTGAGTTTCGTGAACTATTTAGAGAATCATTGGGACTACATCTGCGATCAGATGTGGCGATTGGGTCATGTCTGTCTGGAGGATTAGACAGTTCGGCGATTGTCGGTGCAACCAATCAATGGTTTAAAGATTCGGTAACCGACCACAAAACATTTACTGCGATTAGTGCTGACCAAAATATAAATGAAGAACTTTTTGCTCAAGTAGTTAATCGTGCAACTGGGAGTCAGGGATACCAGGTGCTTCCAACTGCTGAAAGGCTTATGCACGATCTCGATAAGTTGACTTGGCATCAAGATGAACCCTTTGGTTCAACAAGCATCTTTGCGCAATGGTGCGTATTTTCCAAAATTCAAGAAACTGGCGTCAAAGTTGTTCTCGATGGCCAAGGAGCTGACGAGCAATTAGCAGGGTATAACAGTTCTATAAATGTGTTCTTGGCCGACAAATTTGTGAGGGGCCGTTGGCTTTCACTTATGCAGCAATTCTCTTCCTTTAAGACCGTCGGCAGGGCGTCCTTCGCCTCTGTAGCTTCCAGCCTCGCTTATGCGTATTTACCCCATCAAGCTCTATCCCTAGTAGGAAAAATGAAAGGCATACCTTCTCAGAACGCCGGTAATTGGCTAAATCAGGGAACAGTCAAACTTCATGAAATAAATGATCCATTTCGTCAACCTAATGGCTATCCAAGATCTGTCAGGGCGCTGTCGGTAGACATGGTTGACCGCATTAACTTGCCAATGTTACTTCGCTACGAAGACCGGAACTCAATGGCCTTCGGCGTGGAGGCGAGAGTCCCATTTGTTGACCATCACCTACTGGAATTTGTACTTAGCCTTCCTGAGGAATATTTACTGAAAGATGGGACTACGAAAAGAGTGATGCGGGATGCTTTGCAAGATTGTATACCATCCGCAATATTGGAGCGTCGAGACAAAATTGGATTCCAAACGGCAGAGCAAAGTTGGCTCGCAAACAATGAAACAGAACTAATGGGAGTGTTTGATCAAAATCGAGGTCGGGCATCAGATATTTTTACTACCTCAACTAGAGAAGTACTTGTTGACACAATTAGAGGAAATTCGAAATTTAATAATTCACCATGGAGAGTTATTGGCTTGCTTAATTGGATGAAGGTATTTGACGTCGCCAGCTAAGAATTTCAGGATTCTATTCATTTCTCCTTTATTTTCAGAAGGCACGGCGGTTTCAAGTTCCAAGTGCAAATAGTTTGGCGTGATGTGACTTGAAATCGAAGGCGTCGGGGGTGAACAGTTCTGCTGGGCAGCGGTAGCCCATCGTTTTGCGTGGTCTGGTGTTTAGTTGCCAGGCAATGGCATCGAGTTCATCTTGGGTGAAGCCGCTTAGGTCGGTGCCCTTGGGTAGGTACTGGCGTAACAGGCCGTTGGTGTTTTCGTTGATGCCACGTTGCCAGGGGCTGTGCGGATCGGCGAAGTAAACTTTCACCCCGGTGGTTTGGGTGAGTCGTTGATGGGCGGCCATTTCGCGGCCTTGATCGTAAGTCAAGGAGAGACGTTTCTGGGCTTCGATGCGGTTGAGCACATGACTAAAACCGCTCAAAGCGGCTTCGGCACCTGGATTGTCCATTTTGGCTAGCACCGTGAACAAGGTCGTGCGCTCCACCAACGTACCGACCGCGGAACGGTTGTAGGCCCCCTTGATCAAGTCGCCTTCCCAGTGTCCCGGTATCAGCCGTTCTTCGATTTCAGGTGGCCGGTCATGGATGCTGACCATCTCTGGGATCTGACCGCGCCGATCCTTACCTCGTGCCCGCGGACGGCGCTTGCTATGACCGAAACGTAGCCAGCCGATCACTTCTTTGCGTAACTCGCCACGGGGCATGGCATAGATGGCGGTGTAAATGGTTTCATGCGAAACCCGCAACGAAGGCGTGTCTGGATGCACAAGAGCCAGTGTGCCAGCAATCTGCTCTGGCGAATAGCCCCCCTTCAAATATTGGACGACATGATCCCACAATGGGTTTCCCGGTTGCAGGCGCTTCACTACTCGTGGCCTAGTCTTGCCGACATAGGCGTGCTGGTGTGCCACTTGGGCACGATAGCCACCGGCCATCAACGGACGTCCACGGCCGGGGTGTGTCTTTGGTCGAACCCAACCATTGCGACGCAGTTCACGCCAGATCGTCGATGCCGGGCGACCCAACCCCACAGCAATCACCCCAGGTTTGACCCCCATCTCCAGTCGTACTTGGATCACTACCCGTTCCTCGATACTCAACTGATCATAGATTTTTCCCATGCAACATTCTCCTCCGAGAAAGTTGCACTTGGTATTTGAGCGCGCCCACTCATTTACGGGGTAAAGCCGTTAGAAAACCCCGTGACTCCGGCGTACCCCCGACGACGCCCCGTCTATCTTGTTAGACCCAAGTCAGACTTTGCCGATCGAAGTAATTTTCTGCAATTGCAACCATTGAAAATTTCGCAACCGATTGGCGGGAAACCAGGCGAGGCATACAACATTGCATCTGGAGTAGAAACTACAATCAAAGAGTTGGCTGAAACCATCAATGCATTGACAGGAAACAACACCCCGATGAATATTCAACCTACCCGCGACTGGAATAATTCGGGGCGTCGATTTGGGTCCACAGGTAAATCACGTACTGAACTTGGTTTCGTAGCAAAGACATCCATCGAGGAAGGTTTACGGCAAACAGTGGAGTGGACCAGGACCAATTTCGAAATGATTAGAGAACGAATGTGCCGACATTCTGAAAACATGACTCGAATTAGTCCGCCGCATTAGTCAAGTAAATGCAAGGTTCCAAGTTCAATCTGTCGCTGCAGTGATGGGATGCGACGTCTGAGTTCATCGAATGTGCCGACGCCGAGCACTTTTCCATCTTCCATATAGATCACCTGGTCCGCATGTTGAACTGTAGACAACCTATGGGCAACGATGACGACCGTTGTGACGCCATGAAGCCCATGAATAGATTTCATAACTAGGTGCTCGGTTTGAGCGTCGAGAGCGCTCGTAACTTCATCGAGAAACAATATGTCTGGTTGTTTGTAAAGTGCTCGTGCCAATCCAATTCGTTGTTTTTCTCCGCCAGAAAGCGAAGTACCACTAATATGAGTTACCGAATTCTCTCGATCCAGAAGCGACTCGATGTTTGATTGATGGATCGCGCGGCTAGCTTTATCTTTGTCAATTGCAATGCTGTTCCACTCGAGGGAAACATTTTCCTCAACGGATAGATCGGCAATGTGTGTTTCCTGCGGAACGTAAGCCATAACAACATTTTCCATTCGAGACATGTATCCGTGTTGGGGAGTGAGCAACCCGAGACAAACGTCAATCAATGTAGTTTTACCTGCACCCGATGGGCCAATGATGGCGTACTGAAGGCCGCGTTCAAATGAGATTGAAACATCCTTAATTACCGGCTGGAGCGACGAAGGGTAACTATATGTAACGCCTTCTAGCCTTAAGTGATCTCCTGAGAGATTTTTGGTCAAGCTATTTCTTGGGGGTGTGGTTGGATCGACAAAAGCAAGTTGGGCACGCGGAAGAGTTGAAAACAATTGAAGAACAAGTCCCTGAATCTTATTAATTATGGGAAGCAATCTGAACCCAGCAGCCGCAAATACTGTGACCGCTGAAATCGCGCTCTGTGTTCCAGAAATTTTATATGTAACACCTGCAACGACAGCAAAACCGATTGCGAGGATAAGCTCCATAAAATATCGCGGCAATAGTCCGAGAAACGCAATTCGGGCACGTGCGTGCGCAAGGTGATTTCTTCGATTCTCCAACTCGGTTTCAAGTGAGGCTGACCCGTGAACGCTCAATAATTTACGCAAATTAAATGCATCAGTCAGCAATTGATAAACCGAGTTAGTGTATGTCACGATACGCTCTCCTGCGCGTGCGGAAGACTTAGATAGAAGAGCGTGTTGGACGAAGGCAACAGCCAGGAAATAGATTGTTGCAATACACGCCGTTAAAGGCTGCAAAAGCAGTAATGCAAGAAGCATCAGAAGCGCATTCGCAGTTTCTGCACCAATCATCACAATATTGATCAGAAATCCTTGGATCATGTTGGTTGGACCTTGATCTACGGTGTTGTAAAGGTCTGTTACCTGACGGTCAATTTGGTACGACCAGTCTTGGCCCATCTGGGAAGAGAAATTTGATGTACCGATTCGTACTTCTTCGCGAGCGAAACTGCCTACAGCGATCCATGATGTAAGTGTTGTAAGAGCCGTTTTTGCTATGAAAAGCGACATGATAATAAGGAGAGTGCTTGTGCCTGCTTGGATTTCGATGGTCCTGGCGGAACCAACTGCAGTTGAAAACAGCCTTGAGACGAAATACAGGGCTGCAACGTCCAGTGTTGCCAGCGCGACAAGCACAATGCCGTAGGACAGAAGAATTTTTCGACCATGCCGCGACAAAAGCCGAAATCCGAGGCGAAAAGTTTGTTTAATGGACTTCATGCACGGAGCATTTGATCTGCGATAGCTACAGCGGCAAGGCCTTCACGCAGCGTAACTACACCTTCGCGCATTCCGCTATTTACCGCGTCTCGGAATGCGATGTGTTGAGCGAGTAGTGGTTCCGTTTTCTTCAGAGCAAACCTAACTACATCGCCTTCTGCGACTCCGCGAAATGTTGAAATATTATCCCATTCGTTTACTGCTAGACCATTTGCGTAGAACGTCAGATCTGCAGTTAATGTGTCGGCAACTAGGGCACCTCGTTCACCAGTAACCGTTGTGTTTCGCTCCTTAAACGGAGACAACCAATTGACAACATGATTCACGATAACGCCACTTTCTAGTCTCCCAATTGCTACCACCATATCTTCGTGAACTCTGGCGCTTTTATGGATGGTGTGTGCCGAAACGGAGGCGTAGGGGCTTCTTGCAACCCATGAGGTGAGGTCTATGTCATGTGTAGCGAGATCTTTAATCACTCCAACGTCTGCGATTCTTGCGGGGAACGGGCCTTGCCGACGAGTACTTATCTGAAATATTTCGCCCAAAAGGCCTTCGTCAATCTTTTGACGCATTGCTTGAATTGCAGGGTTAAACCTTTCAATGTGGCCAACTGCTCCAATGAGATTTGCCGTACTAAATGCTTCAACTAATTGAAGGGCCTCTTGGGTATTCACGGCAACTGGTTTTTCGATCAGGCAATGAATGTTTTGTGCCGCAAGTTTTAAACCCAGTTCAAGATGGAAGGCAGTTGGCGCAGCAATTACGCAATAGTCAAGGCCAAGTTTCACTAGGTCGTTGAGCATGGTGAAAACAGGCGGACCATCAACTTGGGCAATATTTTGTGCAGCAGGATCAAAAATACCGACGAAGTCAACACCATCTAATTGGGAGAGAATACGTTTATGGTGTCTGCCCATCATGCCGAGACCAACTAAACCAACTCGGAGCTTAGTCATGATCCAACTGCCGCGACTTCGTTGACGGCATTTACAATTGCGTTCACTTGACGGCTGCTCAATGCGGGGTGAACTGGTAGCGACAAACACTCTTTTGCGACTTGTTCAGTTGAAGGAAGGTCCATACTTAATCCGAAACTTGGAAGTCGATGGATTGGGGTTGGATAGTAAATACCGGAACCAATACCTCGCTTTGCTAGTTCGTCGGCGAATCTATTTCGATCTAGACCTACTATGCGCACCGTGTACTGATGAAAAACATGCTCAGCGCCTGGCGCAATCATCGGAACAATAACTCCACGAAGATTATTCGATAGGAATTTAGCGTTTGACTTTCGAGCTGCTGTCCAGGCCGTGAGTTTGGACAGTTGGACTCGACCAATCGCGGCGTGCAGATCGGTCATACGCGTGTTGAAACCAATAACCTCATTCTCGTACCGTCGTTCCATTCCTTGGTTTCGAAGTAAACGAATATTGCGCGCAATTATTGAGTCATTCGTCGTTACCATGCCGCCTTCGCCTGACGTCATGTTTTTCGTTGGATAGAACGAAAACGATGCCGCAACACCAAATGCGCCGACTGGGGTTCCATTGAGTGAAGCAGCAACAGCCTGCGCCGCATCTTCAAAAAGCAAGAGATTATGTTTTTTACAAATGGCATCCAACTCGACCATTGCCGCGGGATGCCCGTACAAGTGAACGGGCATAATCGCCCTAGTTCGCGAAGTAATTGCGGCTTCAACGGCTTGTGGGTCAAGATTAAAATAGTTCGGTTCAATATCTGCAAAAACAGGTTTTGCGCCGGCAAGCGCGACCGCGTTTGCAGTTGCAGCAAAACTGAACGACGGAACAATTACTTCATCACCTGCACCAATTCCGGCCGCGAGGAACGCTAAGTGAAGTGCAGATGTTCCCGAATTAACAGCAATAGAGTGCCGATTTTGCACAAGCGAGGAAAACTCTTTCTCAAATGCTGCAACTTCGGGTCCTTGGGCAAGCATTCCCGACTTCATTACTCGCATGACTGCTTGTCGTTCGCGTCGACCAATTATTGGTTGAGCCGCCGGGATCATTTTCATTGTGCAAACTCTTTCATTCCACCCAGTTCCAATATGTATTGGTGACCAGTTGAGGGACATATCCATATGCCGGTACTCGCTTCATGCATTTGAAACCCGCTCTTACTCACCCAACCTATTTGCCGTGCTGGATTTCCGACTACTAAGGCGAAGTTGGGTACGTCGTGAACAACGGTAGAGCCGGCACCTATCATGGCCCATTCCCCAATTGTTAGTGGTGCAACGCAAACTGAATGTGCGCCGATTGAGGCGCCGCGCATTACGGTAACACCAACAGGAACCCAATCCGAAGCCGCTTTTAAGGTTCGATCTGGATTGATTGCACGAGGATTTCGATCGTTTGTCAGAGTTACATTTGGACCAATGAATACGCCGTCAGCGATATGGGCAGGTTCGTAGATCAGCGAATGATTTTGTATTTTGCAGTTATTGCCGATAATTACACCAGTGCCAATGTATGCGGAACGCCCAATGACACAATTTTCGCCAACGATGGCAGCTTCTCGAATTTGAGCATTTTCCCAAACCTGCACTGATGGAGCAACTGACGCATTCTGCGACACTTGTCCCCTCCAGTTGGCATTTTCTGTTGAACCGATGTTTACGGACACGTACCTAATGGTAGAGCCACGAACGGTATTTACTTGTGCGTGAGGGTGCCGGATCTTCAATATGTGAACTGGGGTAGTGGCCAGATGGACTGCGGCACTCAGAAGTTTTCGATGAAGGCTGCTGTCTTTCGACCTTGACCTGATTCTCGGACTTCCGTTGCACAGGACCCGACCGTCACCTCGCTCGACAGGAGCGTGTGAGGCGCAAGTCTCCGTGAGTTCGAATCCCACCTCCTCCGCCATGAATACCGAGTTCGAAGCAGCAATGCGGGTAGCGCGGCGCGATAAGGCAATTGGTGCATTAGCCAATTCAATGGCATCAGTTGGATCTATTGCACATGCAAGTGCGTTCAATATGTCATCGTCATAATTCGATAGGACCTAAAATACCACAATGCCTAGGCTGTTACGCAATTCATGTGTTTCACTGCGACGAAGTTGCAGCAGTGGTCGCTAAACCAAACTAAGCCTAGGGACTGCTGAAGGTTTGGTCATGTCGACGCATTCATCGACCGTTTTGATACGCGTGTACCTGCAAAAAGGATGGCTTTCTGGATTGGCCACTCCCATAATGGTGAAAGTGGCTTGAGCACAGTGGGCAGATGCTCGTATCGAATTGTGCTGGCTTCAGATACTGACCCATTTCTTCCACCTACAGATAATGAACCATCGTGCCATCGAAACGATGCCAAAACATGATTCGTGAAGTGCAAACGACCGACGCCGTTCAAGTTAAGAAAAAGATCCAGGTCAAATGCCCATTTGTACTTTTGGTTGAGTCCGCCAATTTGGTTGTATGCGCTGCGCCTAAATAGTGACCCTGGCTGGGGTATCAGTTGTGGTCCACATCGCATGAGCCAACGCGCATATTTTCCCGACCGATTGGTCCACAAGTGTTCGCAATTCGGTCCAATGTATTCGCACCCTCCGTACACGAGAGAGATGCTTGGGTCACTGCTCAATTCGGTGGCGCAGAGATCAATGCTTCCTAATGCAAGCAGGTCATCGTCTCCAAGCCAGTTCACAAATTCAATTTCCTTAGGTAATGAAGTAATCCCGTGATGAATCGCCGCCGCCAAACCCCCAGGCGGTTCAGTGACCATTTGGTCATACAAAGCCGGATCAAGCGTGCTGGTTAGATCTTCTTTTCTAGGAGTAACAATTAGAATGAATACATTCCCAGCGTTGCGTATAGATTGGAGCGATTCAACTAAATAGTTTGGTCGCGTCCCAAGTGTGGGCACAACTATTCCAGTTTGGTATTTAAACATATTGGTTCCAAGTAAAGCATAAGGAAGAAACAGGCGGTAGGCAGCGATGACTGAATCAACTTCTATTCCAATCAATGATCTGAGGCGCTGGGATGCCGATGATCGCGGTCGCATAAATAAGGCGATGGCCGAAGTTGTTGAATCTGGCTATTTCATTCATGGTCCAAAGACACGCGAACTTGAGGACGCACTAGGCCGACTACTTGGAAATCGCGAAGTGGTGTGCGTTGGGAATGGCACGGATGCGCTAATGCTTTCGCTTCTTACACTTGGAGTTTCAGCTGGGAAAAAAGTTGCAACAGTTTCGAATGCAGGAGGCTATACAACTGGCGTGATTCTTCGTCTTGGTGGCACTCCAGTTCTCGTTGACGTGGAGCCAGATACTGCCCAGATGTCTGTAGACCATCTGCGAAATGTCCTTCAACTACATCCACACATCCACGCCGTTGTCATCACTCACTTGTACGGGCTCATGGCCAATATGGCAGACCTCACAGCAGTGGCTCGGGAGTTTGGGTGTTACATAGTCGAAGACTGCGCACAGGCAATTGGCGCCGTACAAGACGGCACAATGGCTGGCGGCTGGGGTGATGCCTCAACGTTTAGTTTCTACCCATCTAAAAACTTGAGTTGCCTAGGCGATGGTGGCGCCGTTTCATTTTCAGATCCGGATTTAGCTGGGAATGCTCGTAGGTTGGCCCAATATGGCTGGGAATCCCGGTATTCAATTTCACTTGAATTCGGCTTTAATTCGCGTTTGGACGAAATGCAGGCCGCCGTGCTTCTTGCACGCTTACCTAAACTTGATGAACTAAATGATCGCCGTAGAAATATCATCAAACATTACGCAAGTGCACTTGGCGAGCAACGTGCAGTGATTTTCGAAAACTCAGGATCGTTTGTTGGGCATCTAGCTGTCATTATTACTGATACGCGCGCAATGGACATTCAACACTTGAAGAGTCACGGCGTTTCAACAAGTGTGCATTTTCCGATATTAGATCACCATCAGGACGCGTGGAGACACCATTTCATAGATACGACGCTCCCGATAAGTGAAAAATTGGTCCTAAACATTTTGACATTGCCGTGTTTTCCGCAGTTATCCGATGATGAGGTACTACGGGTGTGCGGAGCGCTTCAGTCCTTGTAGCCGATGCCCCATATTTCATGCAGTTCGTCCCACGAATTGATGTATTCGGCTGCGTCGTAGTGCTCACTTGCAAGCACAGCTAGCACGGCATCGTGTGAGAAGTTTCGTAATTCAAGCCATTGAAGTGGCTCGAGGTGCAGGGTTGAGCCAGCGGTCATTGAGTGACTGGTTGCTTCAGAACCTTTTATTGTTACATCAGCGACAAGCGAACCCGTTAAACAAATGAGTAACTGGTGAGATGTTCGATGTGCATGCGCTGCACGTATCGCATCAGGCGAAATTCCAAAAAGCCAAAACAGTCGTCTAGGCGTGAAAAAAATCGACGTAAATTCAATTACACCAAGTGAACCATCGTGTTCATGAAATACATGGCTCATACGATTCGCTCATTCTTGAACGCATCTAATGAGGATGGGTAGTTTGTCGTTCGTGAATCGCGCGTTGTCATGTTTGCGTAGCGTGCTGCAATTGCGCGCGCGGTGTTAATAGGCTCGAATGACTTTTTCCAGCCCGGAGCCACTTCATCTGCGAGAGTCCGCCATAGATCCCTCCCGGGATGGGTGCATCCATACGTCCACGGCTTTCCAAAAAACGAGCGGTGATAATGGATTATTGCAGGATTTGTAATTGCTTCACCAATTCTTTCATCGGTCTCAACTGTGTCGAGATACCGCAGCATTTTTAGATGATGATACGGCATCGAGTTATATCGCGGGTGCAACTGATCGAAGTCGCCCCGCAAAGCCAAATTGAGTGCATCTTGGTCGACACACGGAAGCGAATACTGCTCAAGGAAACGCAAAGTTATTTCGGTAAGGTTCTCTTCGCGCCAGCGTTCAAGATTCAGCAACAACATACCGGTATTCAAATATGGAGTGAGGGGTTGCAGATTCTCTTCTCTCCACGGCCTCCACATGCTTGGAGAAGCAACCCACACAATATGAGCGTCAAGCACGGCACCTACAGGGGTTTTTAGCGGGGTGTTCCATAGCGATTGGAGGTCTTCAGTAACCACCATGTCGGCGTCAAGGTATATCGCCCGAGTCTCACCGTGCAGAAAATACTTTGGCGCGAGAATGTTGTAGGCCGTAGCGAGCGGAAATTTACGCGCCAACTTTACGGATTCGAATTGTTTGGGATCTACATCAATGAATTCAATAATAAAACGACCATTTTGCAATTCCTGAATGGGTTTCCGTAGTCGTTCATTCCAGCCAGAGCCCAAAATTATCAATCGCGCACTGGCAAGTTGAGTTCGAACGATTGACCCAGCAAGTACTGCTACCTGATTGGCATAGTTGGAGTCAGCTGCTGTATACAGAATCACTTGGGCCATCCTATCTCTGCATATATTCTTGCAAAATATCATTCAATAGATGCACACGCTGTTCATACGTATGCTCTTTTAGGGTTCGCTCTTGTCCTCTTCGCGCAACTTCTTCGAGATCACTTGGCGATTCAAGTAGCTCCTTAATTTTTTCAGCGGCTTCTTTAATGCTCCGGTAAGTGACGACTTCGTTTGTCCCCGGAAAAATAGAATTCAGATTTGACCTATCTTCAGTTACGAGGGCACAGCCACTACCAGTGGCTTCATACATTCGCATGTTTACAGCAAAATCTCCAGCGATCTCACCATGTCGGTTGATTACGATCTTACTATTTGAGAGAATCTTGAACATTTCGAGCCCCCACGCCTCGCCGTGATAATTCTCAGTTAGTCCAAGTGATCGAAATAACTTCTCATTCTTTGGGCTATAGATGTTTAAAGTCGGATTGATTCTTGCGACTTCTTGTAAGAGCGGCGCTGTATTCTTTTGAAGACGACTAATTTGGCCAATGAATACTACGTCAATCTCACGAGACGCCATTGGAGAATTACTCAAATATTTTTTGTCGAAAGCCAGAGGAACATAAAAGCTAGTCACTCCAAGATCCGCACATTTCTCAACAATTGACGGAAGAGCAGAAATAATTATGTTATAAGCACAGATATATTGCTTTGGCGGGAGCGGAGACGCAATTTCGCCGATCAGAATTTTTACATGTTTGCGAATTGTACGAGCAAGCCTCGGTGGTACGCAATGTAGATCTTGAACGACAACCACGTCAGGTCTAAATTCTAGAATTTGAGACAAAAGTATCTTATGAGGCGATGGAAGAATGGCTAAAAATGATCGCAGGAACGGAATTCGGCTGGCGATTTGAAAGCTATTCCAATAATTTAAGAAAATTTTATAATGCTTACGAGATTTCCACCAAGCAGTCTGTAATAAATGCGAATTTGGTATGACTAATTCTGCCGAAACTCCAATATCACGAAAAGACTTAACGTAGGCACCACCGGTTCCAAAACCAAATTCAATTACATCCTCAATCAAATCTGAATATGACCGTGTGCCATCAAGAACGGACGATATCTTCTCTAGCGCTCTTGGGTAGTAAGTGTCAATGAACAATATCTTCGTATCGACTATGTCATTTTTCACGATTCACACTCTTCCCAGTGCGCTCAAAAAAGCCATCTTTTCGTTTTCAGCAGACAACACCGACGCCGCAGAGTTCGAGTTTTGCTTGAGCTCAGATATTTTCGATGCGGTTAATGAATTGAGGCTATTCGCCAAAGAATCAGGGCCCCAACCATTGACAATTATGCCGTTGCCAAATTGGTTTACGAGGGAGACCATACTTGGGCTTTCGCCGATAACTACTCCTAGTCGTCCTTGAACGGATTCGAAAAACTTGTTTGGGAGCGAATAAAGCAGGTTCTTGGTTTTTGGGGGATAAAATATCAAACTTAAATCGAACTTATTTATTGAATTCGCGACTAAATTGTGTTGAACAGATTTATGAAAATAGATTCTGTCACTAGCCGAGGATTTAATTGCTTTTTTTCGCAGAATGGTTTGATAACGCTTTGAACCTGTAAGCATGAAATTAAGGTAAAATCTGCCGTCAAGCATTTCCATAGATGCGATTAATAGATCTAATGATCTAGCAGAGTCACATTTTCCAAGGTAAACCAGGTGAATTTGTTCATGTTGTAACTCTGTTGGCGATAGATCCGAAAATCTTGGCGTATTTAGGACGATCGCGACCTTCGAGATTTTCAGAGCACTCTCATACTCAACCGCAATATCTCGTGACACCGTAGAACGGGTATTCCAGATATCCGATGGAATGAATGTATTTAACCAACTTTGATAACGACGAAATAGAAGTTTCCAAACGAAACCATGACCCTGTCCTTCGAAAAACTCATGCAAGTCAAGATGTAAATGCGCCTTGTCGTGTATTAGTGTTGAAACCAGCGCTTTTTCCACAAATGGAAGAAAGTCGGTGTCGTTAGCAATTAGCAAATCGTAACTATGCTTTGAAAAATATTCAGAAAATTTGAAATCTATCTGGTGTTCGATCAAAGCTTTAGAACGGCGACGTGAATTACAAAAGACATAGATCAGCATGCGAATGGCAAGGTTCGGTTGCCTTAATTTGAAATATTCACCATTAAGTTCTGTTGGTTTGAATCCGATTCCTATTCCGTCAACACACCAATTTTCTTCTACGAGCCACTGAACTTGACGAAGAACTCTTGGGTCGCCAGAAAATGACGAGTTTGAAAGAATCAATGCTCGTAATTGGGGATTGTTTTGATGCAAGTAGATTATCGCTTCGACGGGCCTACGACATGAACAATACTCCAAGGAATTCTCTGGAGAACCTTGTCTATAAGCGGATCTTTGGAAGTTCTGTTGTTTGGGTCCATCGCAACAATTGTGAGGTTCGAGAAGAAATCCTCCGGCAACTTTAGCAGCGGTTCAACATCTGCAAGATATAAACCGAGTGGTGCCCAGGTGTCAATATCGGGATTGTCAACACTGCCGAGAAGACCAGCGGAGATTCTCCCACAAGTATATGAATCATAAGCTTTAATGTTTTCAAGTGTCGTGTCGATACAGATAATTTCGCGCTCTGGATAATTCTGTGCAGACTCAATTACATAAGGGGCCCATGCAGGTGCGTAATCCTTATTAGAGCTAGGCCAAGTTAACTTGGAGGCCAGCGTGCCATCGTTGAACATAACTAGCGCAACGATTACTGCACAAACGACCGCCCCATATTTTCGAATTCTGTCTTGCATGTAATTCGATAAAAACGCAACCGATATTGGAAGGGTTAGTGCTGCAAGAAGAAACGTAGTTTTAAGCGCGGCATAGTTGAGCCCTCCACTTTTGCCAAGCCAAGAGAATGCGTCAAGGGCTAAAACGTAAATTGCCAGAAGTCCAAGAATGGATTTTGCAAATATCAGGTCGCTGCCCAGAGGTCCATGAATTGTGATAGCGAGAAAGAGAAGCGTCATAATTACAACCGCGAACAATAATGGTGAGAGCCCTGTAATTCCACCAGCGTATGTCAAGGTCGTATTCACCCATGCTGGATTTAGACCTACGCGCATCACACCACCGAGTGCAATCCAAGAATAAACAAAAAATCCAAGTAACGCGAAGATTATTGGAAAGCTCTTTCGAAAGTCTGAATAGCTAGTGAATGACCGTATTAGGCGTCTGTAGATTATCGGCGCTAAGGAGATAATGACCATCCCCAAACCAAGGGGCGTTAGGGGTATCCAAACTAGAGCGGCGAAGATTCCTAATAGTGCGAAAATAATACGCGAATATACCCCGTAAATTGCAGTTGAAGTTCGACGCAGCGCAGACAGACCCATCGCGCAACTCAGAATCCAAATGACAATGAGAAATGATAGATGTCCCGAAACGGAGATCAACGCGCTAGTTCCGTAAACCACAAGGCTGGTGCCAAAAGCAACTCCAAGAGCCGAAGTAGCAGTATGGCTCTTCTCGCTAGAGGAAAATCGAAGTGCGAGTGAAACAAAAATTGCCATAATCGAAGCAATTAGGAAACCATACCCGTGTACCAGAACCAAGGGGTTTAGTGCTCTTGTAAAATTTGTACCAAAAGAAAAGCTATGTACAAATTGAAGAATTGATCCCCAAGCGGCGAGACCAATACCACCCGACCAACTTCCATCTGAAGAGAAGATTAGATGTCCTTGTGACTTAAATGAATAACTTAATCCTTGCAACCAAGCCGAATTATCTTCACTCTGTAAAAGAAAACCGAAAGCCGCTGTCGGTGATCGAAAAATCCAAAGGTGAGATGTAATTGCAAATACAAGCGCGGGAATTACTTCACACAACATCTCAGCGTACGGGTCAGCTTTTCTTGTTGGATCCGCTCCGTATCGGGACGAAACTATACAAAAGCCGACGACAGACAAAGCGAAGACTAAAAAAAGCCGAATTGCAGGACCTTCGATTACCAGATTCTTCAAAAATGGCATGGAAGCAAAAATTGTTGCAGTCGCAACTCCTACGGGTATAGAAGCTAGAGAAACAAAAACAGTTCTAGCGGTTAAAAAAACCAACCCGAGTAAAGTTGTCGCGACTAAAAAAACAAGTGAATTTCTCGGATAAAAAATTGAACAAATCGAAAAAGCTATTAATAGACGTGCAAATTTTGAACTAAGCGAGAATAGTTGGGTGCGTATCATTAATTGTAATAGTAGTCATGTATATGTGAACGAAGCAGAGATTATTCAAATTGGGGAATAAAGTGAATATGCATATTTTAGTTTGGTCTAAAAACACACCCAAAACTATTGATCTGCTCGAATCGAACTACGGCAATGTCGTCAGTTGACTCCCACCAATATTGGAATTTTCCGATACTTGATAGGGTTCTAACAAGATTACTTTTCGACAATATGTGGACTGGATAGGAACCCTTTGACCCCCTAATCCCTACTCGTTGAATTGCAATCCTGTCAGTGTCTGATGTGGATAAAGGGGTCCTTGAAAACACCAGAGTCGGAGCGCATTGAGCAACTTTTTGAATTAGTTGATTCCAATTTTCAAAATACTGAATCACGCTACTCATCAGAACTAAGTCAAACTTTTCGTTAAAAACACAATCCGAACTCGTCCATCTGAGACTTAAATGCCGTGAAAGTTCTAAAGGAATAATGCGGCAGTGAGCTTCTGTCTCAAGAACCAACCAGTCAATTTCTAATGCCGGAGCGATTTGGCGAATAGCAAAATAATGATCTCCGTACGCACCTCCTATGTCTAGTACACGGAGAGGTCGATGGATGTTCATCGCTGAAGAAAGTATTGCTGCAGAAACGCGCAGATATCTTTCATCAATAAAAGGTGATACTTCGGTGCTCTGATTTTTTGACCGGGCAATTGAACCAGTGGTTATGGGATGTGAGTATCCATGACTTTTTTGTGTTGCCACTTTCCAACTCGTAACGACTTGATATCCAATTATTCGTGAAACAATTCCACGAACGAATATCTTCAAAGGATGCGGCAATAGAAAGTCGATCACTTTCGTTCTATCTGGCATTTTCATTCCAAACAATGAATCCTATTTCGTGATTGTTGAATATTGAAAACAGAAAATAATTTGACGGAATGAATTTCATGGAGCCCAAGATGAGAATCGAACTCACGACCTACGCATTACGAGTGCGTTGCTCTACCCCTGAGCTACCTGGGCGGGTAATGGCGTCTTAGTTTACTGCCGTTGTCGTGCTTGACACCCGCG
>Ga0105054_10001304_pt1 | contig 40979 bp, 36 predicted proteins | sample BON02_FD_78091 | JGI IMG/M metagenome (GOLD analysis project Ga0105054, IMG submission 78091) | Freshwater microbial communities from Lake Bonney liftoff mats and glacier meltwater in Antarctica - BON-02 (megahit assembly) | ecosystem: Environmental > Aquatic > Freshwater > Ice > Glacier...
CCGCCACCGCCGCCGCCACCGCCGGCTCCACCGCCACCGGTTCCGCCGCCGCCACCACTGGTGGTGGCGTCGTCGCGGCTGATGCGCTCGACCTGTGCTTGCGCCCAGCGCAGGCTCGGGCCGAGTTCGTCGGCGATGACCTCGGTGACGCTGCGCTTCTCGCCTTCCTTGGTCTCGTAGGAGCGCTGCTCCAACCGACCCGTGACGATGGCGCGATTGCCCTTGTTCATGCTGGCAGCCACGTTCTCGCCGAGGTCGCCCCAGGCGACGATGTTGAAGAAGGAGACCTGCTCCTGCCATTCACCATTGACCTGGTAGCGGCGGTTGACGGCCAGACCGAAGCTGGCGACGCCACGACCACCGGTCGTGTAGCGCAGCTCGGGATCCTTGGTGAGGTTACCGACCAGCGTGACGCTGTTCTCAGATGCCATGTTGTTCCCCTTTGCTGGACCGCAGCGCTCAGGCGGCGGGCACTGCCATACCGCGACGCTCGGCCTCGGCTTCGGGCAGACGGATGAGCTTGTGACGGACCACATCGTCCGCGAGTCGGAGCGTGCGCTCGAGTTCGTCGAGGGATCCGGCCGGGGCCACGATCTCGGCGACCATGTAGTAGCCCGACGGCTTCTTGTTGATCGGGTAGGCAAACTGGCGCTTGCCCCACCAATCGATCTTGCCGTGGAGCTCGCCGCCGGCGGTGGCAACACCGTCGGTCACCGACTTCATCCAGGCCTGGGCCTTGGGGTCATCGACGTCGCCGTCGATGATGATCATCATTTCGTATGCACGCATCATGCGTGTTTCCTCCCTTCGGATCCCCCACGAGTACCTGATGACAGCCTCGTAGCGGGAGCCCCGGTGTGGGGCAGGGCCAATATGGACCCATTCACCTTATCGGGGCCGGTTGGTGTCGCGTTCGGTGACATGGACACCACCGTAGAGCGGGGGTGTCACACAGTTACCGGGCCGGAGCACCGTTACGGGGCGAGCGGGCAGCGGTCGGCTTCGGAGCCCTCGATCAGCTCGACCTTCGACCCCGGTCCCAGCCCCAGGGGCTCGAGCCCACCGTCGAACACCTCGATCGCGAGGTCGTACGGCGCGTCGGGCGAATACAGCGGGCACTCACCGGCCGGCGCGTCGAGGCATGGCTCCATGTCGGCCGATCCGACGTGGTCACTGTCGGGAGAGAACCACGCGATCGACAGCGGGCTCGGCGTCTGGAACATGTAGAACGATCCGGTAGTTGGCTCCTCGAACAGGAGGGCCATGCCGACCGCATCGCCCAGGTCGGTGACCCCCATCAACCCGCGCCCCCGCTCGTCTCCGTCGTCGGCCAGCCACAGACACACCTCGCACATCTCACCGTCGGCCTCGGTGATCCGTGCCTGGATGGTGGTGAACCCCTCGGGCTGCTGACCTGCGACGGCAGTCGAACCGTCGGTGTTCGCGTTGGTCGCGGCAGGAACGGTTTCGTCGGGTTCCGACGTGGTCGATTCGTCGGCACACCCGGCGAGCACAGCAGCGATCACGACAACACCGACCACGATCGCCCGCCGACGATCCGGCGTCATCGAGACGCGCGTTTCGCCGGACGTCGCCCGCCGACCGGGATCACCCGGAGCAGGTGGTTCCAGCGGCACTCGATACACGCCTCGACGACATAGGCACTGAGATCCTCTGACCGGTCGTTGAGCTGGCGCATCTCTTTCGCCGTCGATACGCACCGCCCCTGCGCCGACAGACGCGGCCCGAACACATAGGTCACCAGCTTGAGGTCGGCCTCTTCGCAGATCGGACAACGCATGGACGTCTGCGTGCCGACGTTGCGCGCGGCTCGGATCAATTCGGGGTGGGCGTCGCACACCTGATCGAGTGGCACACGGCCCTTCTTCACCTGGCTGATCAGCATCCGCCGCGCCAGTCGATGGTCGACCAGACCACGCGAACCATCGGACCCGCGGAGTGCGCCGACCGTGAACGCCATGGCCGCTGAGGCTATCGGCTCACGGGTGACCGTAATGTTGCGGGGCTGGTCCTCGACACGCTGATCCCTGACAGAAGGTCGCGGAGCGGGCACACTGGAGGCGTGGTCGCCGACATCAACTACGGGCCCGGTACACCGGGCGACGCCGAACTCCGACTGTGTGGGGACGTCACGGAGGGCAGACGCGCTGTCGAACTCGGCATCTCACCGTGGTTCAACTCGATCGCGTTCGCTCGCGCCGGTGCCAAGTCGATCGCTGTCGACACCGACCCCGAACGCATCGCCGAAACCCGTCGGCGCGCCGCTGCCGCCGAACTGCAGGTGCAGTGCCTCGACACCGACCTCGCCGACCTGGGCGACGTGGCGTCGGCGTCGTGCGAGGTGGTGCTCGCTGCACACACCATCGATCGCGTCGACGACCTGGGACGCCTGCTGCGGCAGGTGCACCGCATCCTCAAGCCCGGCATGGCGCTGGTGATGTCGATGCCGCATCCCTACGCCGACATCTCCACCGAGCACCCCTACGGCACCGGGGCCCGCACGATCGGCGAATGGTTCACCTCGCTCACCCGAGCGAACTTCCGGGTCGATCAACTCCTCGAACTCGGTGCCACCGCGCAGACGCCCGCGCCTGCCAGCCTCATCCTGCGCGCCCGCAAAGAAGGCTCCTGACCAAAACGGCGATGAGTTTGCGCGCGACCTGTCCGCGCGAAGACTCATCGCTCCGGAACCCGGGCAGGTCAGGCGTCGGCGCGTTCGTTGGCGGTGATGCCGGCGGGGCGGGGGCGGCCGAACAGATAGCCCTGGCCCTTGTCACACCCCAACTCACGCAGCCGGCTGAGTTGCAACGACGTCTCGACGCCCTCGGCGACGACCGTCAGCCCCAAGGAATGCCCGAGCCGCACGACCGCCTCGACGATGGAGGTGTCGTCGGCTTCCAAGCCGAGCCCGGACACGAACGACCGGTCGACCTTGATCGCCTCGACCGGGAACCGCTTCAGATACGTCAGCGACGAGTAACCGGTGCCGAAATCGTCGACCGACAGGTGCAGGCCGAGCCCACGGAGATTGCGCAACGCATCGCCAGCGGCGTTGGTGTCGGCCATCAACGCGGTCTCGGTGATCTCGAGCCACAGCGAGTCGGCGTCGATGCCCGTTTCGCCGAGAGCGTCGTGGACGACATCGAGGAATCGACCGTCGATGAGTTGCTGGGTCGCGACGTTGACCGACAGCGAACACGACGCGAATCGCAGACCGACCGCCCGCCAGTGCGCGAGCTGGGCGAGCGAATCGCGCAAGATTCGTGCGCCGAGATCGACGATGAGCCCCGACTCTTCCGCGATCGACAGGAACTGGGCCGGTACGAGCAGACCACGTTCGGGATGCAGCCAACGCGCCAACACCTCGAACCCGACCACCTGACCTCCCTCGAGGTCGACGATGGGTTGGAAGTAGGGCACCACCTCGCCACGTTCGAGCCCCCGGCGCAGCTCGCTCGACGTCTGCAGCGCAGCAACGGACGCTGCTCGCGTCTCCTCGGTGAACGCCTCGACCCGGTCGCGTCCCGACGTCTTGGCCCGGTACATCGCAGCATCGGCGTCGCGTAGCAAGTCGTCGGCAGTGAGGTCGCCAGTGGCGTTCACGGCGAAGCCGATGCTGGCGGTGACGACGAGTTCGTGTGTGTCGATGATCACGGGCCTCTGCACGGCGCGACGGAGACGCTCCGCGACGATCGCCGGGTCGACACCGCCATCGACGAACACCACGAACTCGTCGCCACCGAACCGGGCGACACGGTCGGTGTCGCGCATCACGTGGCGCAGGCGTCCGGCGATCTGTCGGAGCAGTTCGTCGCCGACACCGTGTCCGAGGCTGTCGTTGACGACCTTGAAGTTGTCGAGGTCGATGAACAGCACCGACACCTGACCGACATCGGCTCGGACGAGCAGCTCGTCGAGACGTTCCACGAGCGCCGCCCGGTTGGGCAGCTCGGTCAGTCCGTCGTGCGTGGCGGCGTGCGTGAGTCGCTCGGCGGCCAAGCGCTGATCGGTGACGTCCTCGATGTGGGTGATCGCCAGCGCGATGCCGTCGTCCTCGGTGATCGACACCCTCGTGCGCGCCCACACGAAGTCGCCGTCGCTGCGCAGATACCGCTGCTCGATCAGATACATGTCGGCGATGCCGAGTTCCAGGCGGGCGCGCTGCGTGGACGCAGCACGCAGGTCGTCGGGGTGGGTGATCTCGCGGATGCCCGCCCCGATCAACGACGACAACGGCCGATCGAGCATGTCGGCGAGCGACTGGTTGGCGTCGACGATGCGGCTGTCGTCGAGGCGGACCAGCGCCATCCCGGTGGGAGCGGAGTGGAACGCCTGTTGGAAGCGGCGACGAGCCTGCTCGAGCGCCACCGTGGTGCGGGCCCGATCGGTGACGTCACGCAACATCACCACCAACCCCCCGTCGCCGCCACGGCCGTCGGATACCGCCGGTCGGTGGAGCGAGGCTTCGACGAGGTGCGGATCACCGACGGCGTCGACCAGTTCGAACACGACATGGTTGCCGATCGGGCCCGTGACATCGCTGGCGCTGTCGAGCGGATCCGGCTTCGGCTGTCCGAAGTGCCAGCGCTCGGTGACCGAGTCGCGGTCGTTGTCGCCGATCATCTCCAAGAAGGCCCGCCCGACGAGTTCGTCGATCGTACGCCCGGTGAGCAGCGCCGCACGCTGGTTGGCCGACTCGATCACACCACGGTCGTTCAGACCCATCACCGCGTCGGGCAGATCGTCGAGGAGTCGACGGATCTCCGACTGGGTTCGCGACAACTCGTCGATCGTGCGGCGGAATCGTCGACCGATACGGCGCGCTTCGAGCACGGTGGCCACCACGGCCACCAGTGCCATCAGGCCGATTCCTGCGACCACGCCGAAGGTGCCGGGTTCGGGATCGGTCCCGGCGCGCATGCCCGCCAGGATCACGAGAGCACCGGACACCGCGACGATCGGCAGAATCGACCACCAAGCGCGGTACTGCCGACCGGTCGGCGACAGCAGTGCTGCGAGTTCGGCGTCGGCGTCGTCGCTGTCGCGCAGCCCGGAGATCACCGACCAAACCTAGAGCGGAGCAGCCCACCAAACGGGGTATTCACGTCAGTCGGCGTTCGGACCACCAGGCGTCGAGGCGTGTGCGGACCTCGGCATCACCGAGCACTCCTTCGTCGAGCCGCACGTCCATGAGGAACTTCATCGCGTCACCGACCTCACGTCCTGGCCCGATCCCGAGGTGCTCCATCACCGAGTTGCCATCGAGTTCGGGCCGCAACGTCGCAAGTTCCTCGGCGGCTCCCAGCTCGACGATGCGATCCTCCAACTCGTCCATCCGCTTCGACAACCGTGCGGCCTTCTTCTCGTTGCGGGTCGTGCAGTCGCAGCGCGTGAGTACGTTGAGTTCGCCGAGAAAGTCGCCGGCGTCGCGGACGTAGCGGCGCACGGCCGAATCGGACCACCCCATCGAGTAGGTGTGGAAACGCAGGTGCAGCGCGACGAGTTCGGTCACCGCTGCCACGTCGTCGTTCGAGTAGCGCAGTGCGTTCATGCGCTTGCGTGTCATGCGGGCGCCAACGGCGTCGTGGTGATGGAAGGTGGTCCCCTTGCCCTCGAGGTACCCGCGCGTCCGCGGTTTGCCGACATCGTGGAACAGCGCGGCCAGCCGGGTCAGCCGGAAGTCGAACGAACGGGGTTCACCGTCGGCGTTCAGCAGATGCTCTCGCGGCGGTCGGACGTTCTCGACCACGGCGATCGAGTGCGTCAACACGTCTTTGTGTCGATGGATCGGATCGTGCTCGAGGCGCATCGCCGGAAGCTCCGGCAGGAACTGATCTGCGAGACCGGTGTCGACGAGGAACCACAACCCGGCGGCCGGATGGTCGACCACGAGCAACTTGTCGAGCTCGTCTCGAATTCGTTCGGCCGACACGATCTCGAGCCGTGGCGCCAACTCGCGCACGGCCTCGACCAACTCGGGTGTGGGCACGAGCTGGTAGGCGGCGATGAAACGGGCCGCTCGCAACATGCGCAACGGGTCGTCGCTGAAGCTGATCTCGGGTCCGATCGGTGTACGCAGCACTCGGGTCGCGAGATCGACGGCGCCGTCGAACGGATCGATCAACGTGGGTGTGTCATCGTCGCCGGTGAGTTCCAGCGCCATGGCGTTCACCGTGAAGTCACGGCGCGACAGGTCGGCCTCGATCTCGTCGGCGAACACCACGTGCGGTTTGCGCGACTCGTCGGTGTAAGCCTCGGCCCGGAACGTGGTGATCTCGAAGATCCGTTCGAAACCCGTCGCGGGGTCGCGGACCTGCGCACCGATCGTGCCGAACTTCTCACCCTGGGTCCAGATCGCGTCGGCCCAGCCTTCCAGGCACCGTTTGATCTCGGGGGGACGTGCGTCGGTGGTCAGGTCGAGGTCGAAGTCGTCGCGTCCCGACGCCACGAACAGGTCACGGACCGTGCCCCCGACCAGGTAGAGACGGTGGCCGGCCTCGCGGAACCGGGCGGCGAGCGGGGCCAATTCGCGCAGTACGGGCGTGAGACGTTCGGGAACCACGACGCCCAGGCTACGACGGCGACGACGGGTACGACCTGTCATGACGCCCCCGCATGGCCCGCCCCCGAGTACCTTCGACAACTGTGAGCAGTCTGGCGGCCGCACGTCCTGCACGGGCCCGTCTGGGCCGCTGGCCCTACGACGACCAGGTCGCGCACCTCGTGCTGCTCGACCACCAGATGGTGCCGACGAGCACCGACATCGCGAGCTGGATCGCCGAGGCGCACCAGCGCAGCGCCCGAACTGTGCGCACCGGTGCGATCTTTCCCAATGCGGCAGCACCGTTCCTCGACGCCGGCTTCCACGTCGCCGACACCTTGACCCTCCTCGCTCTCCACCTGCGAGATCGCACATCGACGAGCGGCCCACTCCGCGTTCGGACGGGTGGTCCGATCCGATTGCGACGGCTTCGTCCGTCGATGCTGGCCGAGGCCGCCGAGATCGATCGGCGCGCGTTCTCCTCACCCTGGGCCAGCGACACCTCGGCACTCGCCGACATCATGACGGCCACCCCCTACCACCGCTCGCGCAGCGTGCATCTCGATGGTCGCATGGTGGCGTTCTCGATCAGTGGCCGCGCTGACCGCTCCGGCTACGTGCAACGCCTCGCCGTCGACCCGAGTGCGCGCCGTCGCGGCTTCGCCAACCTGCTGCTCGACGACGCACTGCACTGGATGCGTCGGCGCGATGTGGAACACGCAATGGTGAACACGGCGTTCGACAACCGACCTGCGCTGGCGTTGTACGAGTCGGTCGGCTTCGATCAACGACCTGATTCCCTGCTGATCCTCGAACAGGCGCTGCGATGACCGCAGGTTCACGCCGGCCGACCGGGTGGGGGTGGGTGACCGCTGTTGGCGTGGCCACCATGTTCCTCACCTCACCGGCGACATCGATGGCCGACACGATCGCGACGTCGAATCCGGCACAGGCGCCAGCGCCAGCGCAATCAGAGGCTCGACTCGAACTGGTCGAGCAACAGTTCGCCACCGATCCTGACGGCGACATCACGCTGCAGTATCTGCTCACCGGACTCGATGGCGATCCACTGCAGCTGATCCCCCCGGCGGCGCCTGAACCACCACCACCTGCGCCGACGGTCCCGCCGGGATCCGAACCTGTCGCCGTCGTCGACGTTCCCGACGTGGTGATCCCCGTCCTGCCCCCGATCACGATCGAGATCGCCAACTACAGCCTGCTCGACGATCCCGACGACGTCGCCGGCCTCGTCGGTAGCCGCGTCGATCCCGACGCGTTCAGCGACGTCGGCGACGCAGTCGACGGTGTGGCGATCGACGCCCGCCCACTGATGACCCGGAACGACGACGGAACCGTGAACCTCCGACTCGACATCGGTACCGACGTCGTCGACAGCATCGAGACACGCCTGAAGCTCGAGCGTCCCGGGCTGTATCCGCTGCGAATCCAGCTGCTGTTCGGCGATCTGGAGACGAGACAGGTCATCGCCACTGCAGGCACCGTGATCCAACGTCTTGCCGGTGCTGCCGACGTCGATGTCGAGGTGGCGCCGCCGATCGACCTGTCGGTGGTCTCGGTCACCCCTGCTCCGGCCCCCGACGCCGACGAGCAGGCACTCGAACTCGCTCGCGCACGGCTCGACCGGGCGATCGAACTGGCAGCCACGGTCACCGCGCCGATCACACTGGAAGTCGCACCCACGCTGATCGCCGAAGCTGCTGCGACGCCGGAGGGCTCCCAACAGCTGGCTGCCGCGTTGGAGAACGACGAGCTGGTCGCACTGCCGATCGTGCCGCTCGACGTGTCGTCCGCCGTCGCCGCAGGCCGGGCCGACGCCTACACCCGGCTGCTCAGTGCCGGCGAAGACCTACTCACCGGTGCGATGCCCTCGGTGCCGAATCGCCGAGACATCTGGATCGCCGCCGACGCATTGAGCGCGAGCGGGGCCCAACACCTCCGCGACCTCGGCATCCGTTTCGTCGTGATCACCGCCGCGTTGTTCGAGACCTCGATCAGTGACGATCTGCCTCCGAGCGACCAGTTCGTCGAGGCCGAGCTCCCCGACGGCGGCACGCTGCCGCTGCTGGTGGTGGATCCTCTCGCATCACAGCTGACCGTGGAGGCCGCCGACCGGATCCTGGCCCGGTCGACGCCGACCGAGTGGGGTGTCGCAACCCTCGCCGAGATGCTCGTCGCCCAGGTCGACGACGACGCAACAGCCGCGCCGGACGCAACGGGTTCGGCGTCCGGGTCCGAGTCGGGGTCGACGCGTCCCCCAGCTCCGGCCCGACGCAGCCGCATCCTCACCACACCTGATCTGGCGACTCCCGACGCTCGGCTCGTCCGGGCGCTCGAGCAGCTCACTGCCACGACCCCAGCGGTTCGCTTCACGCCCGCCTCAGCACTCACCGGGGTCACCGACGTGCTACTCGACGATGGCGAACCGGTCACGATCCAACTCCCCGAAATCGCCGGCCCGCCGCTCGCCGCCCGTATCGAACTCCTCGACCGCACGGCGCTGCAGTTGGCGAGTGCGGCGTCGATGCTGCCCGAGGGCGACGTGCGCGTCGCAGCGTGGTCGGCGCAGCTCGACACGTTGATCTCCACCGGCTTCACCGACGCCGACGCCGACGCTGCCACAGCGGAGTTGCTGGCCGAGGCCGGCAAGTTCACACAGGCCGTCGTGCTCCCCGAGCCGTTCACGTTCACGCTCACCGGACGCGGCGGCACCATCCAGCTCGGCATCCGCAACACGCTCGACGAACCACTCGACGTCATCGTGGCGCTCGACTCCACCAAGGTCAGGTTCCCGCAAGGTGACCAGCGCGTGACGTTGCTGCCCCTCGGCGAGACCAGCGTCAACGTGCCGGTCGAAGCCGAAGCGAACGGCACCTCGTCGATCAACCTGGTGGTGTCGACGCCAGCCGGCGAAGTGCTGGGCGAGCCGGTCGAGTTGACCGCCCGGGTCACCGCACTCACCGGTCTCGGCCAGGTGCTCACCGGTGGCTTCGTCCTGGTGCTGTTGACCTGGTGGTTCACCCATTGGCGCGGCCGACGGCGCGCCGCGTTGGCCGACGACGGTCGCGGGCGCCACCCGAGCCGAGCAACGTAGAATCCGAGGCCCTGTGACCGACTCGACGAACCCCACCCCGGCACCCAGCCCACCACCCAGCGCGCCACCGACGGTGCACGTCGTCACCGACAGCTCCTGCGACCTACCCGCCGACCTCGCCGACGGACTCGACATCAGCATCGTGCCGCTCACGATCCGATTCGGCGACGACGAGTTCGTCGACCGCGAGGAACTGTCGACCGCCGAATTCTGGACGCGCTGCGTCAACTCCGACACCCTCCCCGAGACCGCGGCACCGGCACCGGGCCAGTTCGAGCAGGTCTACCGATCCGCCGCAGCCAATGGAGCCACCAGCGTCATCGTGATCTCGTTGTCGTCGGCGCTGTCGGCGACGATGCAGTCCGCTCAGCTCGCCGCCCGCACGGTCATCAACGACCCCGCGGTCGACCTCGACGTGCGGGTGATCGACAGCCGCACCCTCACCATGGGCCTCGGCACCATCGTGTTGGCTTGTGCTCGGGCCGCACGCGACGGCGCTAGCGTCAACGAGGTCGAAGCCCTCGCACACGACCTGGTCGGGCGCACTCGAGTGTTCGCCGCCCTCGACACGCTCGACAACCTCAGGAAGGGCGGTCGTATCGGCAACGCGAAAGCGCTGTTGGCCACCGCGCTGTCGATCAAACCGATCATCGACGTCACCGGGGGTGTCGTCGAACAGGCCGGCAAGCAGCGCACCCGATCCAAGGCACTCGCCCACCTCGTCGACAAGGTGCGGAGTCACCACGGCAACATCGAGAACCTGGCGGTGCTCCACGCCGATTGCAGCGACGTCGACCTCTTCGTCGAGATGCTCGGCTACGACACCGACGACATCGTGGTCGGCGAGATCGGTCCGGTGATCGGCACCCACGGTGGTCGCGGCACCATCGGTGTCGCGTTCCAGATCACCGACGCCTGAGCCGTCCGGCATCCCAGTCGAGTCATCAGGTCACGGATTGACAGTCTGGCGCTGCCCGCCACAGCTAGCGTTCGCTCCCAATCATGTCCGCTGCGGCTCCGCCCCCCACCCCGACCGTCATCGCGCGGCGGTACGAGCTGCAGCGAATGCTCGCGCAAGGCGGCATGGCCGAGGTGTGGTTGGCGGTCGACCTCACCCTCGACCGCAAGGTGGCGGTCAAGTGGCTCAAGCCGTCACTCGCGTCCGATGAGATCGTGGCCGAACGGTTCCGCCGAGAGGCGATCGCCGCAGCCAGCCTGAACCATCCGAACATCGTCGCCGTGCACGACGTGTTCGAACAGGACGGGCGCCAGGCCGTGGTGATGCAACTCGTCGAAGGCAAGAGCCTGCGCCAGGTGCTCGACACCCAGAAACGGCTGAGTCCCGAACTCACCTGCCACATCGGCACCTGCGTGGCCGCCGCGCTCGATCATGCCCACACCGCAGGATTCGTCCATCGTGACGTGAAGCCGGGCAACATCATGATGACGTCCGACGGACGGGTCCTGCTCACCGACTTCGGCATCGCGAAGGGGCTGCAGTCGATCGAGTCCGACCTCACCAGCGACAACATCATGATGGGTACCGCGAAGTACCTGTCGCCCGAGCAGGTGCGCGGCAAGAAGCTCGACGGGCGCGCCGATCTCTACTCGCTCGGTCTGGTGCTGTACGAATGTCTCGCTGGTCGGGTGCCCTTCCTCGGCGAGACCGACGCCGACACAGCGCTCGCTCGACTGCAACGCGACCCCACCGACCTCACTCGCCTGCGCGCGACGCTCCCGACGAAGCTCGTGGTGTCGATCCACCAGCTCCTGTCTCGCAACCCCGCGCAACGCCCGGCCACGGGCGCCGATCTGGTGATCACGCTACGCGACGCAGCGAAAGAAGGTCCGCCCCACATCGACCCCACGCCCTACGAGCAGTCACCGGTGAGCCCGTTCGGCGGGCGACGTCTGCAACGCGCCGCCTCCGACATCGCTGGTCGGGCCGGCGATCGGGCACGGGCCACGCGACCAGGCAGCCTGGGTCACGACTCCTCCGAACTGTTCGCCACGCCATCAGCTCCCACGCGCAAGCCGATTCCGGGTGAGGTCGCCCACGTCAGCGCTCCACCGACGGCGTCGGCATCCACACCGCCAGCCGGCATCGATCGCGACCCGACCCCCGCGGGATCGTCACTGCGCGGCAAACCTGCCAAAGGGCTCACCCAGCAATGGCAACCGGCCTTCACCGTCGTGGCACTGCTCCTCATCGCCGGCCTGGTCGTCGGTGTGTTGTTGTGGACCAACATGAACTTCGGCGCCGGCGATCCGGTCCCGTCGACCACGGTCTTGCCAGCGACCCAACCAAGCGGTCCTGCGGCCGACGACGCGGCGGTGCTCGGTCCCGCCTCGATCGCTACGGTCACGGTCTTCGATCCCGGCGGTGACGGCACCGAGAACGACAGCGATGTGATGTTGGCACTGGCCGACGGCAGCGTTGCCACCTCCTGGCCGACACAGTGTTACTCGTCGCGGTACATGGGCGGCAAGCAAGGTGTCGGCGTGGTGGTCACGTTCGACTCGTTGGCGCAACGAGCAATCACCGTCGACGTGCAGACCGGTCCGTACCAGGTCGACTTCTTCGCATCTGATGCCGACACGATGCCCGCCTCGTTCGAGGGGTGGGGCGCACCACTCCGTTCGACAACGTTCGCCAACGAGCCCGAAACCGTGGTGTCGCCGGTGCCGCCAGCGCCGGCGAGGCACATCTTGATCCTGCTCAAAGAGCTCGGACAGGACGGTTCGTGCAGCGACGAGAACCCGTATCGCGGCCGTCTCGGCGAGATCGCCGTCGCTGGCTGAGATGGTTCCCCGCCACCTCGATGACGCAGCACTGGTGACCGCTGCGCAGGGTGGCGATCGGTTCGCGCTCGACCAGCTGTTGCGGCGCCACTACGACCGCATCCACGCCGTTTGCCGCCGGGTCGCGGGGAGCACCAAGGACGCCGATGACGCCTGCCAGGAGGCGTTGATCAAGATCGTGCGCAGCCTGCCGCGCTTCGACGGTCGCTCGTCGTTCGGCACCTGGGCGTACCGCATCGCCACCAACGCCTCGCTCGACGAGTTGCGCAAGCGGCAGCGCCGTCCCGCCCTCCATGTCGTCGGCGAGGACGACCGGCACGAAACGGTCGATCCCACCGCCGACCGCTACACCGAGTCGTTCCCAGATCAACTCGTTCTCGACGACGCGCTCGAGCGTCTTGCCGAGGACCTACGCCTCGCCGTGGTGATGCGAGACGTCGCCGACTTCGACTACGCCGAGATCGCCGACGCACTCGACATTCCCCTCGGCACGGTGAAGTCGCGGATCTCGCGAGGACGTGCAGCGTTGGCCTCCGATCTGCGCCTCGGCCCAGCTCGCGATCCAGATCACCGCCCAGATGCCGGCCCAGATCAACGGAACCAACCGACCGCCGACGAACGTCCAATTGATTCGACATGAACGATGACCTGACGCTACTTGCGAGTTCGTATCTCGACGGAGACGTGAACGCCGACGAACGCGCCCTCGTCGAAACCGACCCCGAAGCGCTTGCCGAAGTCGAACGGCTCCGATCGGTGCGCGCGCTCCTCGGCGACGTCGAACCCCCGGTGATCTCGGTGCGCGAGGCACATCTCGCCGCCGCGCTCGACGCGTGGGACCGGCTTCCGGCAGCCGAACGCACCGGAGCCCGGCGAGACCGCACGCCGCTGGGCATCGATGCCGCCGCGGCGGCTGGTGCTGCGTCGGTGACCGCCCCGACACCACTGAACAACCGGCGCCGGCAGACGTCGACGCGCTGGCTCACCGGTGCAGCCGCGGCGATGGTGTTGGTGCTCGCCGGCGGGGTGGCGCTGCAGTTGGGTTCCTCGGACGACAGCGACAGTTCATCCGATGCCGGAGCTGGTGCCGCCGAATCCGAGGCGTTCGTCGCCACCGAGCGTGCCGCCAACCCCGCCGACGCTCAACCGGCCCCCGACGCCGCTGTCAGCGAACTCGACACGGGCGTCGCCGATCCGCCACCGCCCGGCGAGAACAGCGGACTCGACCAGTTGGACGACCAGACGGACCTCGCCGACTTCGCATCGGCGGCGGTCGGGGCGCCCAGTGCACCCGACGTCCCCACCGCGACGAGCGCAACCGGCGACGACCTGACGGAGGCCGAGACGTCGCTCGCCGACACCGAGTTCCCCCTCTGTCCGCGTCTGGGGATCGACGTCATCGTCGGACCCGCTGTGTACGTCGACGAACCCGTGGTGGTCGGTATCGACGAGGGTCGCAATCTGGCGATTGCGTATGAAGCAGCCACGTGTGCCGAGGTCGCTCGGGTGCGACTGCCCTGAGCAGGCGGCTAACCTCGGCTCCATGCCGGCCAACCCACTGACCGATCCGAACTGGGCAACCGAGACCACCGACAAGCTGGTCAGTATCATCGACAGCGTCCGGGCGCAGACCACGCAGAAGGTGGTCTACGCAGCGCGTGGGGCCGTGTTCGGAGTGATCTCCGCACTGCTCGGCACGTTCATCGCGATCATCGCGCTGGTGGGGCTCATGCGAGGGTTCCAGGCGCTACTCGAACTCGCGGTCGGCTGGGACCGGGCGGTCTACCTCAGCTACTTGATCGTCGGCGGCATCCTCAGCATCGTCGGACTCGTGCTGTTCCGCAAACGCAACGCTGCGGCCGGCTGAACCGATCATCGATCACCCACCCCCGAATTCGTGAGGAACTGCCATGTCAGACGTCCGTGACGTCATCATCATCGGATCCGGCCCTGCGGGGCTCACCGCTGCCGTCTATGCAGCTCGCGCCAGTCTGGCGCCGTTGTTGATCGAAGGCGAGCCATCGAGCACGAGTGATCAGCCCGGCGGACAGTTGATGCTGACCACCGACGTCGAAAACTTCCCCGGGTTCCCCGACGGCATCATGGGCCCCGAACTGATGGCCAACATGCGCAGCCAGGCACAACGCTTCGGCACGGAGATCCTCACCGAGAAGGTCATCGAAGTCGACCTGTCAGAGCGACCGTTCCGGGTGCAGGTACGCGACACCGAGTACCTGGCACATTCGGTGATCGTCAGCACCGGCGCGCAGTCGTTGATGCTGGGCCTCGAGCCCGAACTGCGCCTGATCGGCCACGGGTTGTCCACCTGCGCCACCTGCGACGGCTTCTTCTTCCGCGGCCACGAGATCGCCGTGGTCGGCGGCGGTGACTCGGCGCTCGAGGAAGCGACATTCCTCACCAAGTTCGCCGACAAGGTCACGGTCGTGCACCGCCGCGGCGAACTGCGCGCCTCGAAGATCATGCAGGACCGAGCGTTCGCGAACCCGAAGATCGAATTCCGCTGGAACGCCCAGGTCACCGACATCTTCGGTGACACCTCGGTCAGCGGCATCGAGTTGACCGACACCGTGGACGGTTCAGTGTCGACACTCACGGTCACCGGGCTCTTCGTGGCCATCGGTCACCGTCCGAACACCGATCTCTTCGTCGGCAAGCTCGCCATGAACCCCGACACCGGCTATCTGATCACTCGACCCGACTCGTCGTACACCGACGTCGACGGCGTGTTCGCGTGTGGGGACGTACAAGACGCCGTCTATCGCCAGGCGATCACGGCAGCAGGGTCGGGCTGCATGGCCGCCATCGACGCCGAGCGCTGGCTCGAGGCCAACGTCCACCACTGAGCGTTCATCCAGTCGCCGCAACGGGAATGTTCGAGTTCCGGTGGCTGTTGCAACCATCCCGTTACGAGCACCTACGATGCTCGTGAACCTCGAAAGGAATTCGCCATGGCAGACGGCATCGTCAACTTGTCCTCCAACACCTTCGACGAGAACGTGATCGGCTCCGACAAGCCTGTCGTCGTCGACTTCTGGGCCGAGTGGTGTGGTCCATGCAAACAGATCGCCCCGATCCTCGCCGAGATCGCCGACGAGCACGCTGGCGACATCACGGTCGCCAAGCTCAACGTCGACGACCATCCGGATATCGCGATGCGATACAACGTCATGAGCATTCCGACGCTCCTGGTGTTCTCCGGTGGCGAGGTGTCGAAACGGCTCGTCGGCGCCAAGAGCAAGAGTGCCCTGCTCCAGGAGCTCGACGAGTTCCTGGCGACGACGTCCTGACGGGCACCTTTCCGCTGACGCTGGGACAACGCGGCGAAGCCATTCGCGACCTCCAACGTCGGCTCGGGTCAGCCGGACTGGCGTCGTCCGGCGATGCTCCGGGCGATTTCGGGGTGTCCACGAGTGAGGCAGTCGCCTCGTTCCAGAGTCGGCGCGGCCTGCATGCGAGCGGCGCATGTGACGAGTACACCTGGTTGGCTCTCGTCGAAGCGGGTTGGAGCCTCGGCGACCGACTTCTCGTGCTCGCCGCACCACAATTGCGCGGTGACGACATCGCAGAACTCCAAGATGCCCTCAATCGGCTCGGTTTCGACTGCGGGCGCCCCGACGGCATCTTCGGCCCGGCGACTGGTATGGCGCTCCACGACTTCCAGCGAAACGGTGGTCTGACCATCGACGGGATCTGCGGTCCCCGCACTGTTCGCATGCTCGAACTGCTCCATCGCCAGACCGGCTCGGGGCCGGGTATCGCGTCGGTACGAGAATCGCTGAGTACGACAGCATCGTTGCGAACACTGCGCATCGTGGTCGGTCAGTTCGGCGGCCTGAGTTCGATCACCCGATCGGTCACTCGTGCACTCCGGCTCAGCGGCGCCAACGTGATGTCCACCGACGAGTACGAAGCAGGAGTACAAGCAGCCGCCGCGAACCGGTTCGGCGCCGATATCTATCTTGGCTTCGAGGCGCGAACCGACGCACGTTCGCTCATCTCATACTTCGCCGTACCGACGTTCGAGTCACTCGGAGGTCGAACGTTGGCGGCCCACCTCGCCGCCGGTTGGTACACCACTGCAATGCCAGTGCCCGAGGTGAAAGGGATGCGATTGGCCGTATTGCGTGAGACCAGGATGCCTGCGGTGATGTGTTCGCTCGGTCCGGTGCGTGCGGCAGTCGACGCCACCGATACCGTCACCGATGCCGTGGTCGCAGCGGTCACCTCGTGGACGTCCGGATCGACCGCCGATACATCAACCAGCTGTCGCTGAGTTGTCCACAAACTTACGCACAGCCTGTGGGTTTGTCTCGACCTGACGTAGAGCTGACCGCCACGTAGCATGGGTGAACATGCGGTGAACGCAGGGATTCGAGGACCGATCGTGCTGGGGCGAGTCTCGACCTCACGCGCGAGGTCAGGGCGATGGTGTGGGGCGATTCAGCAGGTCATCGCCCTGTAGATACGCTCGAGGTCTTCGAGGTCAGCGAACTCGATCGAGACACGCCCCTTCTTCGCCGTCATCTGAACACTCACGCGCGTGTCGAGGTGTTCGGCCAACAGATGCTCAAGTTCGAGTAGGCCAGGCGGCCGGAGCCTCGTCGACGGAGTGAGCCCCGCTCCATCCACGGGTGCAGCTGCGCGGTGCTCGGGAACCGACTCGGGTACCGGAGCACCCTCGGCACGCACGGCATCTTCCACCATCCGCACTGACCAGCCGCCAGCGGCGGCATCTCTGGCAAGTTGTTCTTGACGAGCCCGGTCGGGCGTGCCAAGGAGCGCCCGCGCATGACCAGCAGAGAGCTTCCCGTCCGCGAGAAGGTGCTGCACCGCAGGTGGCAGGCCGAGCAGTCGCAAACTGTTGGTGATCGCTGAGCGACTCTTGCCCACCCGTGTCGCGACCTGGTCGTGGGTGAGGCCGAACTCGTCGAGCAGTTGCTGAAAGGCTGCTGCCTCCTCCAACGCGGTCAGGTCCTGACGATGCAGGTTCTCGACCAAGGCTTGCTCGACCGACGTGGCATCGTCGGTCATGCGGATGACGGCAGGAATCGTGGTTAACCCCGCTCGTTGCGCCGCTCTCCACCGACGCTCGCCGGCGATCAGCTCGAACGCGCCGCCATCGAGCGGCCGCACCAGGATGGGTTGCAGTACACCCATCTCGGCAATCGACGCCGACAACTCCGTGAGACTCTCCTCGTCGAAGTGCACTCGAGGCTGATTCGGGTTCGGCGATACAGATGCGACGGGAATGTCCAACAGCACTGCACCATGCGTCGTGTCGGTCTCGATCAGTTCCGCCGTGGGAATGATCGAGCTGAGACCTTTGCCGAGACCACTAGATCGCGCCATGGTGCACCTCCCGTGCTGCGTCGCGGTAGGCAATGGCCCCCCGCGAGGTCGGATCGAACGTGGTGATCGGTTGTCCGAACGACGGCGCCTCCGAGAGCCGCACCGAACGCGGGATCACCGATTTGAGGACCTTGTCGCCGAAATGCTCTCTCACTTCACTGACGACCTGACCGGACAGCTTCGTGCGGGCGTCGAACATCACGCACAGGATCGTGCTCATCTCCAGTGTCGGATTCAGATTGCGTTTGACCAGGTCAACGTTGCGGAGCAACTGCCCGAGGCCTTCGAGGGCGTAGTACTCGCATTGGATCGGCACCATCACTTCACTCGCAGCGGCCAGACCGTTCACGGTCAGAAGCCCGAGTGATGGTGGACAATCGATGAGGACATAGTCGTAGTCGTCCAATACCGCTTCGATGGCACGCTTGAGCCGTTGCTCACGGCTGAATACCGGAACCAGTTCGATCTCCGCACCGGCAAGATCCAACGATGCTGGTGCAACGAAGAGATTGCGCACGTCGGTTGGTTCCACGACGTTCTCGAGTGGCTCTTCGTGCAGCAACACGTGATACATCGAGTGTTCGAGGCCGCGGTTCTCGATCCCGAGACCCGTCGACGCATTGCCCTGCGGGTCGAGGTCGATGATCAGGGTACGGAGACCCATTTCCGCCAGTGCTGCGCCGAGATTGACGGTGGTCGTGGTCTTGCCCACGCCACCCTTCTGGTTGGCCAACGCGATCACACGAGGAAGTGGATGGGTGCTGGTGGGCGGAACTGACGCATGGCTGGTGTCGGGCTCCGACAAGAGGTGCTCCGTTCTTCAGAGGCATGAGGCGGGTGATGCGTGTCCATTCACCCGAATGTTGACCTGCACACTCTGCCGGATTCCACACCGAGAGACAAGCATTTCGCCGTGTTTCACGTGAAACATCTCCGGCACCCGACTCTGGACCTCTCATCGCGCGTTGCGGATGGCCCCCGACTCTCCGAATTGTTCCACGTGAAACATCGGGGATCCCTGTAACCAACGGGGCGCTGGGGTCAGATACGGATGAAGACGGCGACCAGACCGTCGAGATGCCGGGTATACGATGCTGACGGGCGATCCTCGCGGACATCAACTCGACGTAGCTCCAGCCGATCAAGGAATTCATCATCCCAACGGTCATCACTGGGGGGCTCACTGATCACGATGGGGTGACCAGGTCGCACCAGTCGAGCGGCCACTGCCAGCGTGAACTCTGGCGGGCCGAATCCCCTGGCCACCACGGCGTCGAACTGATCGACTGGTTCAAAAACACTGACGTCGGTACACACCACGGACACACGTTCCTGCCAACCGAGACGACGAACGACGCGTTCCAGGAAATCCGTGCGTTTGGCTCGGCGATCGAGCAAGGTGACCCTGGCAACCGGCAGGTCGAGGGCGATCACCAATCCGGGGGTACCACCGCCAGCGCCGAGGTCGAGGACGGTCTCGACCGGTCCATACTCGACGAGCGCTCGAACAAACCCACGAGCGTGAGCGACCACCTCATCGATCGGTCGCGATCCCAGGAAACCTAGCCGTTGGGCATCCTGGAGCACGCCGACGACATCGGATGCGTTCGACCCGCTCACAACCGTTCGAACGAGATCAGCAGATCACGCTCTATCAGGAAGGATCGACGATGATTCGGCGGTCGGGATCCTCGCCGACCGAGCGACTCGATACGCCGTCCTCGTCGTTGAGTGCATCATGCACCACTTTGCGGTCCGATGAACTCATTGCTTCGAGCGAGCGAGCGGTGCCTGATGTACGCACCTGCTCGGCAACGTCACGAGCGAAAGAGGACAGTGCGGCCTCGCGCCGTTCGCGATATCCGGCGACGTCGATGCGCAAGCGTGTGTCGTGGTCACCGAGGCGGCGTTGTGCAGACACGCGGGCGAGATCTTGGATTGCATTCAGGGTGCGCCCACCCGGACCCACCAGCAGGCCCAATTCTGTCCCGGTGACATCGACGCGGAGCTCGAGTTCGTCGATGCTGAGGGCAGCTGACCCATCCACGCCGAAGGCGGTCGTGAGGCCGTCCATGAATACCACCGCAGCAGCTCCGACCTCGTCAGGGGTCACGGTCGACTCGGGGCGATCATCGGTGCTCATCTTCTGCTCCTGGTTCTGCGGCTTACGGTTGTTGGATGTGCGGCGGGGCGGACGCGATGACGCAGCCGGCGAGTCGGTCGACTCATCGTTCGACTGATCATCGACAAATGTCGTCGTCTTCGGCGACTTGGCCGTCTTCGGCGATGCGGTTGCCGTGGTCGATGTGGCCTCGTCGGACGAACTCGCGGTCTTCTCCGAGCGGCCCTTTCGGCGGCGTTCCTGCTTCGGGCGGACCTGGGCTGGGCGCACTCGCGCCCGCAACCGTGCTTCGCCTCGCATACGTCCGAACAATCCGGGTCGCGGCTCCTCGAGCACGTCGAACTCGGCCTCGTCTGCGCCCACGCCGAGTTGGTCCAACGCGGCCTCGCGGGCCTCGTCGATGGTCTTCGCGGTGGTTTCGACCCACTCCATGTTGTACTTCGCTTTCTGCAATGTGACCTGGCGCCGGTGCGCCACGGGTCACGACGATTTCTTGGACGAATCCGGCCGGGTCGACTTCGAGACTTTGGTTGCCTTGGCCTTGTTGGCCTGGGCCTCTTGTCTCGACGGGGTCGGACGACCCTTGGCACCCGCCGACGGGGTCGGACGGTTCTTCGGGGGAGTCACGTGCTTGCTGGTCGGAGGCGGCGTACCGACCTTGCCGTCCTTGCCGTTCGGGGACTGCTTCGGATTCTTGTTGAGCTTGTCGGGCGGACCCGGCTTCTTCGCTCCGCTGTCCTTACCGTCTTTCGCGTCCTTGCCCGATGGGGGCCTCTTCGCTCCGCCGGTGCCTTTGCCCTTGCTGTCCGAGGTGGGGCCGGCGAGGTCACGTTTGGCCTGTGCGAAGAATCCACCGCCACCGCCATCGGGGTTCTTCTTCGCCTCCTCACGAGCGGCCTCGCCAGCGCGTTGCGCCTGGCGACCCAACGACTCGTCGTGGCCGTAGAAGGCGCGAGTGATGTAGGCCTGCTGCACGATGCGGAAGATGGTCTGGAACAGGTAGTAGACGACGAGCGCCGCGAGGAAGAAGATCTGGAAGATGGCGAAGAACACCGGCAAGTACTGCATCAGCTTCTGCTGGCCCACCGACATGGTCGGGCTGATCGCTGCCCGAGCGGCCACCATGCGCTGCTGTACGAAGTACAACACCGCGAGCAGCACCACCAGCAGCACATACCAGATGCCGGTACCGAAGCCATCGGCGACCGCCTCGACGGCCGATTTCGACAAGTCGAGGCCCAGCGTCATGATCGACTGCTCGCCGAAGAGCGACTTGTACAACGCCGAGTCGATCGCCAGGTAGCGAGGAATGAATCCCGGATTCTCGATTTCGTCTTGCCGGGCGAACGCGCCCCAGACTGCATCGGATACCGGACGAGCCGCACCAAACGGCTCGTAGGCCATACCGCGCAGCACCCGGAACATGATGTAGAAAACTGGGGCCTGCGCGAGCAGCGGCAGACACGAGGCCATGGGATTGACCTTGTGCTCCTGGTAGAGCTTCATCATCTCTTCGTTGAGCTTCGTGCGGTCGTTGCGGTGCTCGTTCTGCAACTTGCGCATCTCGGGCGCAAGTTTCTGCATCTCGAGCATGCCCTTGGTGCTCTTGAGCGTGAGCGGCGTGGTGATCGCCATCACGACAGCGGCGATCAAGGCAATGGCGATGGTGTAGCTGTCGGTCAGGCCATAGAACCAGGACAGCAGGGAAGCGGGGATCTCGAACATCGACTCAGTCGACCTCTCGGACTTCGATGGGTGGAACCGGATCGAACCCACTGGGTCCGAAGGGACGGCAACGCAGCAGGCGGGTGAGCGTCAGCCAGCCCCCGCGTGTGGTGCCGTGCTGCTCGAAGGCTTCGTGAGCGTAATGCGAGCACGTCGGATAGAAACGACACGGCGACGGACGGCCAGCGAAGGCACGCTGATAGGCCTCGATCCAGCCGACTGCACGCCGTTGGGGCCAGGTCATCGAGTCGACGACTGGTGCCGATGCACCTTGCCGAACAACCGATGCACGGTGTCGTCGATCTCTGCGAACGTATGTTCGCAGGCCGGAACTCGGGCGCCGACGAGATAGAGGCCCGGGGGCACGTCGCACGCCGCCAGAACGGCACGAAGCCGCCGACGGAGACGATTTCTGGACACGGCGGACCCGACGGCGCGACCGATGGCAAAGGCCACCTGGGGAGGCACCAGGTCGGGATCGAGGACGAACGAACACCACAACGGATCGGTCCGGACCCGAACCCCGTCGCGCCGGAGGCGGGCGAAGGCGTCGCGTTCGCGGACCCGGTCGATCAAGCCGAGAGACGTGTCCGGCCCTTGTCCCGGCGGGACTTCAGGACCGCTCGGCCGGCGCGAGTGCTCATGCGCGCACGGAAACCGTGCTTGCGGGCTCGACGACGCTGATTGGGTTGGTAAGTACGCTTCACGGCTGACTCCGGACGATTCGAGGCAAATCATGTTCCGTCGAGGACCACCACCATCGTGGTGAGCGTCCGACAGACTGACCTGGCAATGCTAGAGGCACCTGTGCACTTGCGCCAACCGCCGCGGCCAAACCACATCGGTGTAAGTTGTCCACAGTTCATGGATGAGGGCATTACACCTGGCTACGGGCCATTTTTCTTCTTTATCGCCACTTCGCTCGTCAGGTTTTGCCTTGCTCACACACGTGCTAGGTTCGCAGACCCGCAGTAGGCCACCGACATGTCCACATCTTGTGAACAACGGTGTGGTCCACTGTCGACCATGATCGGGAGACTCAGGTGACGGACAGCGCAGACGTGTGGACGCAGGTGACGCTGTCGCTTCGATCCCAGCTCGCTGAATCGGTCTGGTTCTCGACGTTCCAAGACATCGCCCCACTGCCGTCCGACGACAACACCCTCCGGCTGCTCGCTCCGAGCGCGTACGTACGCGACCGCATCATGAGTCGCTACCTCCCGTTGGTCACCGAAGCACTCGAGGATGTCAACGAAGGCCATCGCAACGTCGAAATCGACGTCGAGGCCGCCGACAGCGTTCCGGTCGCCACCCCGATGGATCTGGTGCTCGATCATGATCCGTCAGGTGCCGGGTCGCCTGACAACAACCGCAGCCGCACCCAGCACTCCGGCTCCACGATCGCCGGTCTGCACGGCGACTCCTCACAGCAGTCATTGATGCTCGACGAGGCCGGCCTGAACCCGCGGTACACCTTCGAGACCTTCGTCAAGGGTGCGTCCAACCAGTTCGCGCTCGCGGCGGCGCTGCGCGTCGCAGAAACACCGGCTCGCAGTTACAACCCGTTGTTCATCTACGGCTCGGCGGGCCTCGGCAAGACGCACCTGCTCCACGCCATCGGCCATTACGTCCATTCGAACTACCAGCACCATGTAGTTCGCTACGTGTCCACCGAGACGTTCATGAACGAATACGTCGACGCAATCCGACAGAACACCACGAACTCGCTCCGTCGACGCTACCGCGACATCGACGTGCTGCTCATCGACGACATCCAGTTCATCGCCGGCAAGGAAGGGCTCCAGGAAGAGTTCTTCCACACGTTCAACTCGCTCCACGGCGCCAACAAGCAGGTCGTCATCTCCTCCGATCGCATGCCCGATGCCATCCCCACCCTCGAAGAACGCCTGCGGGGCCGCTTCAAATGGGGTCTCATCACCGACATCCAGCCCCCCGACCTCGAAACCCGTCTCGCGATCCTTCGCAACAAGTCAGAACGCGATCGCGTCCTCGTGCCCGACGAGACACTCGAGTTCATCGCCACCAACATCGCCACCAACATCCGCGAACTCGAAGGTGCGCTGATCCGAGTAACCGCGTTCGCGAGCTTGAACCAGGTGCCGATCACCACCGATCTCGCCCAGACACAACTCGCCGATCTACTCATCGACAGCAAGCCCAAGACCCGCACCGACGACGAACTGCTCGCCGACATCGCCGAGATCCTCAAGTTCCCCATCGAGGACCTGAAGGGCCGCAGCCGTCAACGCCCGCTGGTCACCGCCCGCCAGATCGCCATGTACGTGTTCCGCGAACTCACCGACCTGAGCTATCCAGCGATCGCCCGGCTGTTCGGCGGACGCGATCACACCACCGTGATCCACGCCAACGAGAAGATCCAACGCCTGATGAGCGAACGCAAACAGATCTACGACCAGGTCACCGATCTCCTGCAGCGACTCAAGGCATGATCACCTCCGCGAACAAACCTGCCGCGAACAAACCTGCCGCGAACAAACCTGGGGACGCGGTCGGCACAACCCACGATTCGCGGTGGACATCGCGAGGTTGTCCACCGGAGCACACGCGTGGAATTCGCGAGGTGTGGATCACACGCCCATCCCATGTGGACGCCGGTACGGGCCCTACGCTGCACGGACGCGTGGTTGTCCCCAATCCACAGCACCTACTACTGACATTGAACATTGAGACATCCCTGCATGAGGAGAAGTGCCCACTGTGAAGTTTCGTTGCGAACGTGATGTTCTCGCCGACGCCGTCGGCTCCGCTGGACGTGCAGCCACCAACCGCACCGGTACCTTGCCGGTGCTCGCCGGAGTCCGCATGGAAATCATCGGCGACACCCTCACCGTCACCGGTACCGACCTCGAGCTGACCATTCGTCTCAGTGTCGACGTCGGTGGCGAACGTGACGGCGCGGCCGTCGTACCTGCACGACTGGTCGGCGACATCGTGAAGGCACTTCCGGCGGGCGCCGTCCAGGTCGAACTCGGCGACGACGAGATGTCGATCAGTGCCGGGCGCTCACAGTTCTCCGTGCGGCCCCTGTCGCTCGACGACTATCCGAGCCAGGCCGAACCATCCGCCGAGGCCGTCACGTTGCCCGCCCACGCCATGGCCGACGCGTTGCGACAGGTCGTTCGAGCGGCATCCACCGACGATGCACGAGCGGTGCTCACCGGCGTACTTCTCGCTTCCGACGACGACGGCCTGCGCATGGTCGCCACCGACTCGTATCGACTTGCCGTCCGCGACCTCCCCGATTCCGGTGTGCTCGCTTCCGGCCAGAAGGTGCTGATCCCCGGCCGGGCCCTCAACGAACTGCAACGCCTCCTCGGCGACGTCGAACAACTGCAGGTCCGCCTCGGCGACCGCGAGGCCACGTTCGAAGCCGGCGGCACACGACTCAGCACCCGCCTGATCGAGGGTGAGTTCCCGAACTACCGCAACCTGCTGCCGTCGAGTTACCCGAACCTGCTCACCTTCAGTAAGGCAGCGATGATCGAAGCGATCCGCCGCGTCAAGATCCTGGCTCAGGACTCCACTCCGGTTCGTCTTGCACTGGGTGGCGACACCGTGCGACTCACCGCGATCACCCAAGACGTCGGCAACGCCGTCGAAGAGATCGACGCCAGCTACGACGGCGCCGAGATGACCGTGGCGTTCAACCCCGACTACCTGGTCGCAGGCATCGACGCCATCGACGCTGACGAGGTCACCCTCGCCACCATGGATCCGATGAAGCCCGCCGTACTCCGCGGCGTCGGACGCGACGACTACTTGTACCTGTTGATGCCCGTCCGCGTGCCGTGATGCCTTTCGAGGCCTCACCACGATCTTGAACGTGACGAGCGGGGTCGGCCCCGATCTGGCTCGTCGCTGGCGCTTCCCACGCCAGCTGTGCGAAAGTTTGCGTCGCGTGGCGATCTCTCAGGAGATTTCATGATCATTTCGCATCTCGAGCTGGTTGATTTCCGGAACTATGTTTCGGGGGTGTTCGAGCTGACGTCGGGGACCACGGCAGTCATCGGCGACAACGGGCAGGGCAAGACCAACCTCGCAGAAGCACTTGCGTTCCTCGCCACCCTGAACAGCTTCCGGTCGGTGCCCGGCGAAGCGCTCGTCCGTGTTGGTGCGAATACTGCGATCATCCGTGCCACCGTGGTCGACGACGACGGTCGCGAGAGCCTGATCGAGATCGAACTGGCCACCGCCGGGCGCAACCGTGTGCAGGTGAACCGCCAGCGACTCCAGCGGGTTCGTGACCTGCTCGGAACCGTTCGGGTGACCGTGTTCTCCCCCGACGACCTGATCCTGGTGAAGGGCAGCCCGGGTGACCGGCGACGTTTCCTCGACGACACGCTCGTGTCCCTCGCGGTCAAGTACGACACCGTGCGCCTCGAGGTCGACCGCATCGTCCGCCAACGCAACACCCTGCTCAAACAGTCAGGTGGACGACTCACCGACGAGATCACCGTCACCCTCGATGTGTGGGACGCGAAGTTCGCCGAGATCGCCGACCAGTTCGGCTACGCCCGAGCCACCCTGGTGTCACGACTGGCTCCCATGGTACAGGAGGCGTACGAACAACTCGCCGGCACACCGACCGCTATCGATCTCCACTACGAACCCGCCTGGCGAACCACGGGTCTCGCGGCAGCGCTGCTCGATGCCCGTGCGACCGACCTGCGACGGGGCGTCAGCACGGTGGGGCCGCACCGGGACGAACTGACGCTGTCGATAGCGGGCCTCCCCAGCCGCACCCATGCCTCGCAGGGGGAACAGCGCAGCCTGGCCCTGGCGCTGCGACTCGCTGGGCATCGCCTGGTGACGGAGCGCACCGGATCGGCGCCCGTGCTGGTGCTCGACGATGTGCTGTCGGAACTCGACGACGGTCGCGCCACGGCGCTGCTCGGTCACCTCCCCGCCGGCCAGGTGATCATGACCACGGCCAGCGAACTCCCGCCAGCCGCGCGTGCCGACCGGATCCTGCGCATCGAGGCCGGCCGGGTCCTCGACGACGTCTGACCGACCCGGGCGACCCGGAGCTCGCGGTACGGTGGCGAGCGTGCCCGATCCGGTTCCGATCTCGAAGTCGCTCGACTCGATCATGAAGTCGTTGCGCGGCACCGACCGGATCCAGATCGGCGGCGTGTTCGGACGATGGGACGACGCCGTCGGCCCCACCGTTGCTGCTCATGTCCGGCCCGTTCGCCTCGATCAGGGCGTGCTCACCGTCGAGGCGGACGAACCGGCCTGGGCCACCCAGGTGAAGTTCCTCGCTGGCACGATCATCGCTCGACTCGCCGAGGTCGCCGGCGTCGAGATCGAGAGGATCGACGTGCGCGTCGGCCCTCGTCGATGATCGGATCGCCGTCCGACCACCGTCGAATCCAGACCGGAAACACCACGACGGGTTCCCCGACTGTGTGACACCCCGATGGTAGGCTAGAGCTACTCGCGACGTCGACGTGGGCGCCGGTCGAACCCCTGTCGCAAGACTCAGGGTCGTCGATCAGCTGACCTCGCGGATCGCCAAGAACAAACATGCCAGTGTCGGCATGTCCGCCAGACAGCCAGAAGTATCGAGGTACGAGTGTCCAACGACACCGAAGCAACATCGACCGACGCCGCCGAGCCCACACCGGCCCCGGTGAAGAAGAAGTCGAACAGCACGAATTCCGCCACCACCACGGCCGCGTACGACGCCAAGGCCATCCAGGTGCTCGAAGGGCTCGACCCCGTCCGCAAGCGTCCGGGCATGTACATCGGCTCCACCGGTCTACAGGGGCTGCACCACCTGATCTGGGAAGTCGTCGACAACTCCGTCGACGAAGCAATGGCCGGGCACTGCAGCCGCATCGATGTCACCCTGCTGGCCGACGGTGGCTGCCAGGTAGACGACAACGGTCGTGGCATCCCCATCGACCCGTTCACTTCCGGCGAGCACAAGGGCAAGAGCGCCGCCGAGGTGGTGCTCACCGTGCTGCACGCCGGCGGCAAGTTCGGCGGCGATGGCTACAAGGTGTCGGGTGGCCTGCACGGCGTCGGCGTTTCGGTGGTCAACGCGCTGTCCGAGCGTCTCGTCATCGAGGTCGACCGTGAGGGCAACCACCACCGCCAGGAGTACGCCAAGGGCGGCGAACCCCAAGGCGACATGGCCATCGTCGGGGAGACACCCGAGCGGGGACGCACCACCGGCACCACCATCTCGTTCTGGCCCGACCCCACGATCTTCGCGGCCGAAGGTACCGAGTTCGTGGCGCGTACAGTGCTCGAGCGCCTCCAGACGATGGCGTTCCTGAACAAGGGCCTCGAGATCGTCTTCGCCGATCAGCGCGAGGGCCGCGAGCAGACCGTTGCGCACCAGTACAAGAACGGCATCCTCGACTTCGTGAAGCACCTCAATGCCACGAAAGAGCCGTTGTTCTCCAAGGTCTGCCAATTCGAGGACGAGGATGAAGCCGACGGCCAGATGCTCGACATCGCCATGCAGTGGAACACGGGCTACTACGAAGGCATCCACGGCTACGCCAACGGCATCTCCACCACCGAAGGTGGTATGCACGTCGAGGGGTTCAAGACGGCGCTCACCTCGGTGATCAACAAGTACGCCCGAGCCAAGAACCTGCTGAAAGAAAAGGAACCGAATCTCGCCGGGGAGGACATCCGCGAGGGCATCACCGCAATTGTGTCGGTCAAATTGCGTGAGCCCCAGTTCGAGGGCCAGACCAAAGCCAAGCTCGGCAACGTGCCGATGCGATCGTTCGTACAGAAGGCGACTTACGAACGTCTCGGCGAGTGGCTCGAAGAGAATCCGGCCGAGGCGAACAAGGTGGTCAAGAAGGGTCTCGCCGCAGCGCAGGCCCGAGCGGCGGCCAAGAATGCCCGCAACGCGATCCGACGCAAGACCGCGCTGTCTGGAGCCGGCATGCCCGACAAGCTCAAGGACTGCTCGTCGAAGAACGCTGACGAATCCGAGATCTTCATCGTCGAAGGCGACTCCGCTGGCGGTACCGCTGTCAACGCCCGCGATCCGCGTACGCAGGCGATCCTGCCGATCCGCGGCAAGATCCTCAACGTCGAGCGTGCCCGCATCGACAAGATGCTCAAGAACAACGAGATCCAGGCGTTGATCACGGCCATCGGTGCCGGTGTCGGCGACGAGTTCGAGGTCGAGAAGTGCCGCTACCACAAGGTGATCTGCCTGGCTGACGCCGACGTCGACGGCAGCCACATCCGCACGCTGCTCCTCACGTTCTTCTTCCGCCAGATGCGCGAGATGGTCGAGGCCGGCTACTGCTACATCGCCCAGCCGCCGCTCTACTCCACCGAGGTCGGCAAGGAGAAGGTGTATCTGAAGGACGACGTCGCCAAAGACGCCTTCCTGCGAGAACGCCCCAACCACAAGAAGCCGTTCCAACGCTTGAAGGGTCTCGGCGAGATGGACTGGGAAGAGCTGCGCTCCACCACCATTCTCGACGGCACCCGCACCCTGCTGCAGGTCACCGTCGAAGAGGCCGCTCGTGCCGACGAGATCACCTCGATCCTGATGGGCGACGACGTGCCATCGCGACGTGAGTTCATCGTCACCAACGCCCGCGACGTCCGCAACCTCGACTTCTGAACCGACTGATCTCATATGACTGACACCAGCGACACCCCACCGACCAATCCGATCCAGCCCATCTCGTTGCACGACGAGATGGAGAGCTCGTTCCTCGAATATGCGATGTCGGTCATCATGTCGCGGGCCCTTCCCGATGTCCGTGACGGCTTGAAGCCCGTACACCGCCGGATCATCTGGGACATGGAAGACCAGGGCTTCCGTCCCGATCGACCGTTCGTCAAGTGTGCACGCGTCACCGGCGACACCATGGCGCGGTTCCACCCTCATGGCGACAGTGCGATCTACGACGCGCTCGTGCGTATGGCACAGCCGTTCTCGTTGCGCCATCCGCTGATCGACTTCCATGGAAACTACGGCAGCCCCGACTTCGGCCCGGCCGCCGCTCGGTACACCGAATGCCGGCTGAACCCGTTGGCGATGCAACTGCTCGCCGACATCGACGAAGACACCGTCGACATGATCCCGAACTACGACGGCAACTTCGAACAGCCGATCGTGTTGCCGGCGCGGTTCCCGAACCTGTTGGTCAACGGCAGCCAGGGCATCGCGGTCGGCATGGCCACCAACATCCCGCCGCACAACCTTGGCGAGGTCATCGACGCCGTCGTGCACCTGCTCGATCACCCCGACGCCACGCCCGACGACTTGATGGAGTTCGTCAAGGGTCCCGACTTCCCGACCGGAGCCAGCATCCTCGGCAAGGCCGGCATCATCGATGCCTACCGCACTGGTCGCGGCTCGGTGAAGATGCGCGCCAAGGTCGAGATCGAGGAATCGAAAACCGGCCGTATGGAGATCGTGGTCACCCAGCTGCCCTACCAGACCAGCTGCTCGGCCATCGCCTCGCGTATCCAAGACCTCGTCGACGGCGGCGACCTCGACGGCATCGCCGATGTCAACGATGCGTCATCGGGTGGCAAGACCAACCTGATCATCACCCTCAAACGCGACGCCAACGCCAACGTGGTGAAGAACAACCTGTTCAAACTCACCCAGTTGCAGTCCACGTTCTCGATCAACATGGTGGCCCTCGTCGACGGAGTTCCCCGTCAGATCAACCTGCGCGACGCACTGGTTGCCTACGTCAGGCATCAGCGTGAGGTCGTCACCCGCCGGTCGCAGTTCCGACTCGACAAGGCCAAGCGCCGCGAGCACATCCTCGAAGGGCGCATCAAGGCGCTCGACGTCATCGACGCGATCATCGCGCTCATCCGCTCCAGCGACGACGTCGCTGCTGCCCGCGACGGGTTGATGGTGGCGCCGTACGAGTTCAGCGAGATCCAGGCCAACGACATCCTGGACATGCAGTTGCGCCAACTCACACGGCTGTCACGCCTCGACCTGCAGACCGAACTCGACGAGACACGACTGAAGATCGTCGACCTCCAAGAGATCCTCGACAGTCCCGAGCGGTTGAGCACCGTGATCCGCGAGGAGATCACCGAGATCCGCAACACCTTCGCCACACCGCGGGTGTGTGAACTCACCTACGACGACGGCGAGATGTCGATCGAGGATCTCGTCGACGACAAGGAACTGGTCATCGTGATGACCCAGGCCCAGTACATCAAGGCCGTGTCAGCGGATTCGTTCAAGACCCAGGGTCGCGGTGGACGTGGGGTGTCGGGCGGCAAGATGAAGCTCGACGACATCGTGCGTCACGTGATCTTCACCACGGCGCACGCACACCTGTTGTTCTTCTCCAACCGCGGCAAGGTGTATCGCCTTCGCGCGCTCGAGATCCCCGAACGCGAACGCACCGCCAAGGGTATGCCGATCGTCAACCTCTTGCCGCTGCAGGCCGACGAGCACATCCAGGCCATCATCGACACTCGCGACTTCGCCGGTGAGCGATTCTTGTTCTTCGCCACCAAGAACGGCACGGTGAAGAAGACGGCGTTCGATGCATACGACTCGAGCCGCCGCGACGGCCTCATCGCAATCAACCTGCGCGATCAGGACGAGTTGGTCCGTGTCATCGAAACCAGTGGCAGCGATGACATCTTCATGGTCAGCCGCAACGGCATGACCATCCGCTTCGACGAGAACGACGTTCGGGCCATGGGCCGCACTGCCGGTGGGGTACGTGGCATGAAGCTCAAGAACAATGCTGATGACCGGGTGGTGTCGGTCGACGTGGCTCGCGACGACACCGCCATCTTGGTGATGACCGAGGCTGGCTATGGCAAGCGCACCCAGCTCGACAAGTTCAACCGCCAGGGCCGTGGTGGCCAGGGTGTGCGCGGCATCAAACTCACCGGCAAGAAGGGCGCCGTGGTGGCGGCATTCATGGTCGGCCTCGACGACGAGATCGTCGCCGTCTCGAGCAACGGTGTCACCATCCGTATGGAAGTGCGGGGGATCTCCTCGCAGGGACGCGATGCCACGGGCGTCAGGGTGATGAACATCGACGACGGCGACGCCGTCAGTTCGGTGGCACCGATCCTGGCTGTCGACGGCGAAGACTGAAACTCGCGCCTCGCAGCGCCACTCGCGACCAACTGTCGCCATGAACTGTGCGAGTGGAGGTGACGATGACGATACGCGACCGGGGACAGGCAACGCTCCTGGTGTTGATCGTGGCAACGGCGTTGTGCGTGTCGTTGGCGTTGGCGATGGTCGGCTTCGGCGGCCAACTGATCGACCGCACACGAGCCCAGACAGCGGCAGATGCAGCGGCGCTGGCGTCGCTCAACGGTGGCAGCGGTGCTGCCCACACGCTGGCGCAGCGCCACGGCGCCACCCTGGTGGAGTTCAGCCGGGGCCCGGGTGTCGGCCAGGTGACGGTGATGGTGCGTCTCGGTGACGCCACCGCCACCGCTGCAGCCACCAACGTTCCATGAGTGCATCTGACGATTCGTTCGACGTCGCATTGCCTACACTCGTGGGGATGAGCAAGACCGAGCGCGATCTCGATCTGGGGACCGACGCGCTCGACGACGAATTCTTCGACGACGACCTCGATGCAACGGACGAACTGCTCGCCGAGGTCGACGAGGCGGATGACGTCGTTGAAATCGAGGGCTACTTCGACGAGGCGGATGACGTCATCGTCGACGATGCGGCAGACGATGCGGCAGACGACTCGTATGAGCTTCCCGCGATCGTCATGGCGACCGACGATGACGACCTGGTCGACGCCAGCGGAGAACTCGACGTCGCCGAGGCGCGCCCGGGCGAGGATCCGACGATCGCCCGAAAAGTCGATTCACCCGATGTGAGCGATGACGTCCTCGATGAGCTCCGGCGCGCCGACATCGACGGCCCCACGGTCCAGATGGCCCCGCAGGACGACACATCGTCGGCAATCCGCCGACCGCGTCGATCTCCCGACTACGACCCGGCTCCGTTTCCGATCCCGATGAACCTTCCTCGCGTGCTCGGTAGAAAGCCGCGCGTCAGGCGGGTCACCAGGGTGGTGCGCCATGTCGACCCCTGGAGTGTGTTCAAGATCGCGTTCGTGGCCAACGTCGTGCTGTATCTGATCGTGCTCACAGCGGGCGTGTTGTTGTGGAATGTGGCCTACGCCACCGGCACGGTCGACAACGTCGAACGGTTCTTCGAGTCGTTCGGGTGGTCGTCGTTCGAGTTCAACGGCGGCCAGATCTACCACAACGCATGGATCGGCGGCCTGTTCGTGGTGATCGGCCTCACGGGCCTCGCCGTGTTGATGGCCACGCTGTTCAACCTGATCACCGATCTGGTGGGCGGAATGCGTTTCACGGTGCTCGAAGAAGAGGTCGTCGAGGCGCGGACGTCGCCGATGCCCCGCTTCGTGGTTCGGCGAGCAGAACCCGAGGTTCCGTTCGTGTCCTACGACGAATCGGGAGCGATCGTTCGGGAAGCGATCGTCGACGACAGCGGCAGCCTTCCGCGCTGATCGGCGAATTCGATGTCACGTCCGGCGTGAAGGTCGTGACCGAGCGATAACCTCACCGACTTGCCGGGGCTATAGCTCAGTCGGTTAGAGCGCTGCCCTGATAAGGCAGAGGTCACAAGTTCGATTCTTGTTAGCCCCACCAACCCGGACGGTCCTCATGGCCGCCCGACTACCCTCGTGCCATGAAGTTCGTACGTCGATCGCTCGGCGCCATCCTGGCCATGGTGATCACGGCCACGGTGATGCGGGTGCGGGGAACCGGTGGCACCCCGCCACAGCACGGGGGTTGGCGCCCGCTCGATCTCCCGGACCGCTGATGGTCACCGTCGGCCTCGTCGGAAGAGGCGTTGTCGGTGAACGAATCGCGCGCCGCCTCCCCAGCGTCCTCGGAGACGTCAGCGTCCTCGGAGACGTCAGCGTCCTCGGAGACGTCAGCGTCCTCGGAGACGTCAGCGTCGTCGACATCGATACGCGCACCTCGCGGCGATTGCCGAGCACGCTCGATGTCGTCGTGTTGGCACAGGCCGGGGCACACGCGCCACACGCCGTACGATTTCTCGACAGTGGCGTTGGTGTGGTGTCGGTCAGCGATGATCTCGACGATGTGCAAGCGCTCATCGACCTCGACGATCATGCTCGCAGGGCCGGAGTACCACTGGTGGTCGGTGCCGGGATGTCGCCAGGGCTCACAGAACTACTCGCACGGCTGCTCACCTCGCGACTTGCATCGTGCGACGAGATCCACATCGCCATCCACGGAACCGCTGGGCCGTCGTGTGCTCGCCAGCAGCACCGAGCCCTGGGTGGGCGATCGCTCGGGTTCCACGACGGTGCCTGGAATCGACCTCCGGCCGGGTCGGGTCGTGAGCTGTGCTACTTCCCCGAACCCGTCGGCCCGTACGACTGCTATCGGGCCGAGTTCGCCACCGCGATGCTCGTGCATGCGTCCTTTCCCGACGCAGCGCGCATCAGTGCTCGGGTCTCGGCGAACCGTCGAGACCGGTTCACCGCCTGGCTGCCGATGCTGGCGCCTCCGCACCGTGAGGGCGGCGTCGGGGCGGCGCGTGTCGAGGTTCGCGGCGTCGATGCCGCAGGTGCCCGAGTGACGATGATCGCCGGGGTGGCTGAACTGGTCGCCACGGCGACCGCTGCCGTCGCGATTGCCTTCGTGGCGCATCTCGTCGGCGGCCGGCTTCCCGAGGGCGTGGTGCTCGCAGGCGATGCAGAACTCGACACGGTCGATCTGCTCCGGGTGGTCGCTCAGTCCGGAGTGCGCCTCCAGGACTTCACCGGGGTGTCATCGGAACGCCGGATCAGGGCGAATCCGTAACGGCCCTGACGCCGCCATCGGTGTCGCCGCCCACCCGAGCGTCACCTGTGAGTTCTTCGACCCTGCTCGCGAGCCGTTCGACCACCTCGGTGAGCCGGTCGAGCCGGTCGTCGAAGGCTTCGCCCGTCACCATGTCGGACATCGTGAGGCGCACGCTGGCGATCTCACGGGCGAGAAACTCGGTGTCGGCCTGGGTGCGCTCGGCGACCTGCCGGTCGTTCTGGGACGTCACCCGGTCGCGACGTTCCTGACGGCTCTGGGCGAGGAGGATCAGCGGCGCTGCATACGAAGCCTGGAGCGACAGCATCAGCGTGAGCAGCACGAGGCCGCGGTCCCACGGGTCGAACTGGAACCGGGCTGGCAGCACCGTGTTGAGCAGGATCCATACGGTGATGACCACCGTCTGCCACACGAGGAATCGGGCGGTGCCGAGCCGGTCGGCGATCGACTCGGCGAACCGGCCGAACATGTCGGAGTCGTACGACACGCCGACGCGACCGGCGGCACGAGGGGTGGTGAGGTCCTCGCGACGCTTCACGTGTCGACCGGTCGCTTGCGCTGGGTGCGCCAACCGGCACCCAGCATCCGATCGAGCACGTCGTCGACGGTGACTGCACCGAGGAATCGGTTCGCCTCGTCGACGACGGCGACTGCCAGGAGGTCGTAGCTGGCGAGCATCTCGGCGACGTGACGGTCGGTGGCGTCGGCGGCCACGGTGGGGTCGGCGGCCACGAGTCGCCCGAGTTCCATGTTCGGCGGCTCGCGCAGCAGTCGCTGCATGTGGACGACGCCGACGAGCTTTCCGGTCGGCGCCTTGTACGGAGCCTGGGTGACGAACACCTGGGCGGCGATGCTGACCACCCAGTCGGGGTCACGCACCTGCGCGAGCGCTTCGGCAACGGTGGCATCGGGGCCGAGGATGATGACCTCGGGCGTCATCAGACCGCCAGCAGTGCCTTCCTCGTACGACAGCAATCGGCGCACGACATCGGCGTCGTCGACGTCCATCACCCCGAGCATGCGCTCCTGATCGGCTGGCGCCATCTCGCCGAGCAGGTCGGCGAGATCGTCGTATTCCATCTCGTCGAACACCCCGACCAAGCGGTCACGGTCGAGTTGTTCGATGATGCGGACCTGTTCCTCCTCGGGCAGTTCCTCGAGGACATCGGCGAGACGTTGGTCGTCCATTGCTTCGGCGAGCTGACGGCGTTGGTCGATCGGCAGGGCCCGCACGATGGCTGCCACTTCGGCTGGATGGAATTCGCGCAGTCGTGCGGCCTCGGCCTGCATGGCGGTCTGGGCGTCGAACAGCGCTGGCACCTCGTCGAAGTCGACGAGCCGGTAGCTCGGTCGGTGGCGCAGGGTGCTCTTGCGGGCGAGGCGCACCTTGTCGATCACCCAGTAGGTGGATCGGGCGTTCTCCTGTGGTCGCAGCGCGATGTCGCTGACTGTTTCGTCGCCGATCTTACGGTCGATCAGTTCCCCGCCGATGAGTACCTCGCCGGAACGGGGCTTGAACGGATTGAGGTCGACGTCCCAGCTGCGCAGCCGGGCGCCCTCGCTGTCGAGCTCGGCGATGCGGTTGGCGCTCACGAAGATCCGTCGGCGCTGGCTGCTGGCGACGAACCCGACCACCCGTGGCGGAACCGCCGGTTCGCGACCCTTGCCGGCACGGCCGGGAATCACGACGATGTCTTCGAGGCGACCGATCGGTGCGCCACCGGCGTCGAGCAACGGCAGCCGCATCACCCTGAACGCGTAGATCAGGTCAGCGGCCATTGCCGCAGGCTACCCAACTCGCTCTACTTGGACGAGGGTGTCGCTGTACGCGACGCCGCCGCCCCATTCGGTGAGGGTGTCGTTGGTGAGACTGTTGGCGATGCGGCCGTCGGGATGATGGCGGCTCCACCAGCCGAACGGGATCGCCACCACGCCGGGGCGGAGACGTTCGGTGATCTTCACCGGCACCTCCACCGAGGCACGGTCGTTCCAGACTCGGGCCATCGCACCGTGGTCGAGACCACGTGCAGCAGCGTCGGCGGCGACGAGCTCGACGAACGGACCGCCTTCGGCCGGGCCGTGTTTGGGCAGGTCGGAGTAGCCCGAGTTGAGGAATCGCGTGTGGTGCTTGGGGGTGAGGAGTTGCAACGGATACTTCGCCAACAGATTCGGGTCACCGCCCGGTCCCTCCTGCGGCGCCACGTACACCGGCACTCGCGGTTGGCCCATGCGTTCGAGTTGGTCGGAAGCGAGGTGGGCGCGGCCCGACGGGGTGTCGAAGTCGCCGTCGCCGAACGGGCGGCCGTCGTCGGGATACGGGGCGCGCACCCAACCCACCCGCTGCAACTCGTCGAGGTCGACCGTGGGCAACGCCGCGCGCAGGAGCGTGTCGTCGTCGTCGAACAGCGACGGTTCGGTGTAGCCCATGGCGTGACCGAGGCGCCGGAACATCTCGGTGTTCGAGCACGACTCGCCGGGTGGGTCGATCGCCGCGCTGTTCCAGCCGATCCAGAGATGACCCCACGGCAGCACCACGTCGTCGCTCTCGATCTGGGTCGATGCGGGCAGCACGATGTCGGCGTAACGGGCGGTGTCGGTGAGGAACTGTTCGTGGACGACCATGAAGAAGTCGTTGCGCTCCATGCCGGCTCGGATCAGCTCGGCCTGCGGGACCGTGACGAGGGGATTGCAGTTCCAGTTGATCAGCGCATGCACGCCGGGGCCGCTCGCTCGGCCGGCGTGGGGCGCGGTGAGGATCTCACCGAGGCGGCTCATGTTCAACGTTCGCGGCTCGGGGCGGCCGCCGGCTCGTTCGAGATCGGGCCGGAGCAGTGCGACCCCATCGACGAGGGCGTCACTGTAGGACCCGACACTCTTGGCGATGCCACCGCCGCGGTCGGCCCATGCTCCGGTGAGGGCGGGCAGACAGGCGAGCGTGCGGAAGAACATCGCACCGTTCTCGTGGTGCTCGGCGCCGATCAGGGTGCGGATGCCTGCGGGACGGATCGTCGCGTAGTCATGCGCGAGTTGCTGGATGGTGTCGGCGTCGAGGCCGGTAGCTGCAGCCGCTCGTTCGGGTGTCCACTCGGCGACGGCGTCTTGGAGTTCGTCGAAGCCGGTCGTGTGCTCGGCGATCCAGGGGGCGTTGGTGAGCCCGTCGCGGATGATGACGTGCATCATCGCCAGCATCATGGCGATGTCGGTGCCGGGCAGCGGCTGAATGAACTGGTCGCCACGGTCGGGGTCGATCGCCTCGGCGGTGAGCGTACGGATGGGGTCGATCACGACGACGCGAGCGCCGCGGGCTCGGGCGGTCTCGATGGTCGGCCACAGGTGACGGTTGGTGAGCTTGGTGTTGGTGCCCCACAGGATGATCAGCTGCGAGTGTCTGAGTTCGAGCGCGTCCATGGCCCGACCGGAGCCGTTGGTCATGCGCATGCCGTGGCCGACGGTCGGCCCGCAGATGGCCCGTTCGAGTTTCGAGGCGCCCATGTGGGCGAAGAATCGACCATTGATGCCCATCATCGACAGCAGGCTCTGGTTGCCGGCGTCGGAGAACGGCAGCACCGCTTCGGCGCCATGGGTGTCGACCACGTCGTGCAGGCGTTGCGCGATCTCGGCGAGCGCGTCGTCCCAGCTGATGCGTTCGAACTCGCCCGATCCCTTTTGCCCGATTCGGCGGAGGGGATGCAGGATCCGGTCGGGGGAGTACACACGGTCGAGGAACCGGTTCACCTTCGGGCACAGCTCGCCCGCAGAATACGGATGGTCGGGATTGCCACGGAGCTTCACGGCAACCGGGGCCGGCCCTGCTTGATCGTCGACGGTGACGGTCCAGCCGCAGGTGTCGGGGCAGTCGTGGTGGCAGGTGCCGTTGACGGTGCGTGTCGCCATGCCCAGCAGGCTAGGAGACGCTCCATCCATGTACTGGCGGGTTTCCGCCACCGAACCGGTGAGTCAGGTCTTCGTAGCGGCGATCGGAACCGAGGTGATGAGCGAAACCACCAGATGCGGGGGTTTGGCTCATCACTTCGCAGGTTTCCGAGGGCCCGTTCAGGACTCGATGATCGTGCGCAGGTGCGGCCACGCGGCGGCGAAACCGAAGTGCAACGGCAACTGTTCGACGAGGTCGAGCGGGAACCAGTCGACCTCGTCGGTCTCGAAGTTCATCGACGCACCGAAGGGCTCGTCGACCTCGACGACCACGGTGGTGTAGCGCCAGTCGGTGGCCGGCTCGAACACGTACTGCCCGAGAAGCCGTGCAGGCCCCAACGGCGGGCCCACTTCCTCGGTGGCTTCTCGAAGGGCACCTTCGTAGGGGGTCTCGCCGAGATCGAGCGCACCGCCCGCACACGACCAGTTGCCGCCCTCGTGCGCCATTGCCGAGCGCTTCTGCAACAACACCAACGGTTCGCCGTGGGCGTCCTGCACCACGAACACCACGCCGGCCGCCCCGTACACACCCCAACGCACGTGCCCGTCGCTGCACTGCATGAACCCGTCACCTGTTCGTCGTTCCAACACGCGCCCACCTTACGAGCACCGGCGAGGGAAGGAAATCTCCACCGGCGGCGTTGACTCCTTTCGTGAGCAACCCTGCGACCGACATCGAGACGTTCGACCTGATCATCGTGGGGAGCGGCTCGGGCAATTCGATCCCGTCGTACCTCGACGACTGGAAGATCGCGCTCGTCGAACGTGACGTTTTCGGTGGCACCTGTCTCAACCGGGGGTGCATCCCTTCGAAGATGTTCGTGTATCCAGCCGACGTCGCAGTTGCCGCACAGACGTCGTCGAAGCTCGGCATCGACACCCAGTTCATTGGTACCGACTGGTCGGCGATCCGTGACCGCGTGTTCGGCCTGATCGACCCGATCGCCTCCAGCGGCCGCGACTATCGCGCCACCGGCACACCCAACGTCACCCTGATCGAAGGCACTGCAGCGTTCATCGACGAACACACCCTCGACGTGGAAGGCCGTCGGATCACCGCGCCGAACATCCTCCTCGCCGCCGGTGCCCGCCCGGTGGTGCCACCGATCGCCGGGTTGATGGAGACCGGGTTCCACACTTCCGACTCGGTCATGCGACTCCCCGACCTCCCCAAGCGACTCGGTATCATCGGCGGCGGCTTCATCGCCGTCGAGATGGGCCACGTGTTCTCCGGCCTCGGCTCGCACGTCACCATCTTCAACCGCTCCAACACGTTGCTCCGCGAGTTCGACCAGGACATCTCGGCCACGTTCACTGCCGAGTTCGCCAAGCGGGTCGATTTGCTGCTCGGCCACATCCCCACCAAGGTCGAGCGCGTTGCCGACGGCATCAAGATCACGTGCGCCGTCGGCGAGACGATCGTCGACGAGATCCTGGTCGCCACCGGTCGCGAGCCCAACAGCGACCTCCTCGGCGTCGACGCCGCCGGGCTCGAATGCCACCACCATGGCACCGTCGCAGTCGACGACACGATGGCCACCAACGTGCCCGGCATCTGGGCGGTCGGCGACATCGCCAACAACTACCAACTCAAGCACCTCGCCAACGCCGAGGCGGCGATCGCCTTCTGGAACATCGGCCACCCCGACGACGTGCGCCACCAGAGCTACAAGGCCGTGCCGAGTGCCGTGTTCTCGAGCCCGCAAGTGGCCACGGTCGGGCTCACCGAGCAGGAAGCCACCAGACAGGGCCGCTCGTTCAGCGTTGGTCGCCGCGACTATGGCGGCACCGCCTACGGGTGGGCCATGGCCGACGACTCGGGGTTCGCGAAGGTGCTCGTCGACGACGAGACCGGGTTGATCATCGGCGCCCACGTACTCGGCCCACAGGCGTCGTCGCTCATCCAGCCGCTGATCCAGGCCATGCAGTTCGACCAGCGCGCCGAGGACGTCGCTCGCCAGGTGTTCTACATCCACCCGGCGCTCACCGAGGTGGTCGAGAACGCACTCCTGGATGCTGTTGGTTGATCGGTGGCGTCGTCGACGTGGCAGCGCTGACCGTCGACGAGATCGAGGCGGCCCGCGCTGTCACCCCTGGATGTGGCGAGGCGATCCAGCTCAACCTTGCAGGGTCGTCGATGCCGCCGCTTACAGTGCGCGACGCGCAGATCGGGCATCTCCGGGCCGAGGCGAACAGCGTGGCGTTCCTCGCTGCGGCGTAACGACGGGGATCGTGATCGAGCGGGTGCCGAGCGATCCGTCGGGTCAGGTCGACGTCGACGCCGTCGCAACCGGATCACCCGAACTGCTGCAGATGTCGGTGCACTACACGACAACGATGGATGAACTGACCACGGCCGTCGCGATGCGCGCTCGCGCGATCAGCGGTCGCTGACGCACGGTCGGCCAGAGCGGTTTACGCTGCGGCCATGGCAGTCTCCACAAAGAACTGGGCCGGCAACCAACGTTGCCTACCGAAGCAGGTCCACGAGC
>Ga0105054_10001313_pt1 | contig 40879 bp, 30 predicted proteins | sample BON02_FD_78091 | JGI IMG/M metagenome (GOLD analysis project Ga0105054, IMG submission 78091) | Freshwater microbial communities from Lake Bonney liftoff mats and glacier meltwater in Antarctica - BON-02 (megahit assembly) | ecosystem: Environmental > Aquatic > Freshwater > Ice > Glacier...
ATAATATTTACCTTATCAAAACCTATTTTACCAAACTACCGGTTTCTATATGCCGGTAGTTTTTTTAATATTTCTCAATGAGGATTCCTCCTAAATTAGGTCTTTACAAATTTCCATTTTCCTTTTCTAAAAAACCACAAGGCAACAAGTGCATGAAGAGAATGGCACAAAGCAATGGCAATAAAAATACCGGTCGTATTGAGACCATAGACTATCGCTAGATAATAGGCCAGAGGAATTTCAAGCAACCAAAAAACAGTTATATTAATGTATGCAGGGGTCTTTGTATCGCCGGCACCATTAAAGGCCTGTACCATCACCATACCAACTGCATAAAAAACATAACCCAGTACAGTTACCTTTAACCCAGTTGCAGCGATGGATCTAACTTCCTCGTCTTGTGTAAATACACCGGCGAGGAAATCTGCAAAAAACAAATAAATTACTGTTACAATTGCTAAAAATATAAAATTGTACCTTGCGGTAAGATACGTGGCAATTTCAGCCCGAAAAGCTTTTCCTGCTCCCAAATTTTGACCCACAAGAGTAGCTGCAGCAGCCGATAAACCCCAGGCCGGCATCAGGCTAAAAAGCAAGATTCTGAAAGCAATGGTATACCCTGCCACCGCGGCACTCCCAAATTCTGAAGCAATTCTGGTGAGAACTATCCAGGCTGCCGAGTCAACCAAGAATTGCCCCATTCCTCCAATGGTGATATTGATGATTTTCCGAAGTGTTTCCCACCGAATCTTTAAGTTAAATGATTTTATAACCAACCGGTGTTTGCCGTTAAAAAGATGGTACAATTGGTAAAGGACACCGATACTTCTGCCAAGTGTGGTGGCCCAGGCAGCCCCTACCAACCCGAGGCCTTCGAATGTTCCAAGGCCAAAAATAAGCAATGGATCCAGAAAAATATTCAATCCATTGGAAATCCACAATGCCCGCATTGCCAAATGAGCAGACCCTGCACCCCTGAATATCCCATTGATCAAAAACAATAACATAACAGCCGTATTTCCTGCAAAAATAATCTTGGTAAAGGAAGTTCCTGTTTCTAAAACTTTTGATTCTGCCCCCATTAATCGCAGGATATCTTCAGCAAAAAGAAATCCAGCAGCACCCAAAGCCATAGACACCAATACCCCTACCAATAGCAACTGAAAAGCTAAATTACCTGCTTGTTGGTACTTTTTTTCTCCAAACCTTCTCGCCACCAACGCTGTGCCTGCCATACTAATACCTACCCCAAGAGAGTAGATTATTGTCAGTACTGCTTCTGTGAGGCCTACAGTGGCAACTGCATGTTCCCCAAGCTTACTAACAAAAAATATATCCACGACAGCAAAAAGTGATTCCATGATCATTTCCAGAATCATAGGAATCGCCAAAAGAAATATTCCTGTCTTTATGGGTAACCTGGTAAAATCTTGCTCACTACCACGAATGGCAAGTAAAATCAGTTGATAGGTAGAAATCAGCTTTTTCATGAGGAAAATCAAATGCCAAATAACCGAATTTTTAATGAATATTGTTTTCCAAATTGGCTAAGCTTGGCAAAACTAGTCAATCGATCACAATTCACTCCAGTTAACTCCTTGAAACATTTCTTCCTTGAGTTGATTATCCGAAAACAACGAAACCCTGCTTTCAAATTGAATGTACTCCCATTCCTGTTCACAAAAGTCTCTAATTCCCACCTGAACCAGTTTTTTAACCTGAGGTATTTTCATGAAATTATAGGCGATAGAAGCATGCGAGTATTCAAACCCTTCATACGCGGGGCGCAAATCCGCATGCGCATCGATTTGAAGGATTCCAAAGGCATTGTGCGCATCTGCCATAGCCTTGATCAAACCTAAAGGAGTGCTGTGGTCCCCTCCCAGCAAGCCAACAATTTTGCCTTCCTTCAAATATCTTTTTGACTGATTATAAACCCAATCTATCATTGCTTCACATGCCGTATTAATACCGGCTGGATATTTTTCATATTGCCCTTTCTCTTCTTCAGGCTCACCAGCTTCTATCCATTGTATATAGCAAGCTGCAAGCGTTCTTTGATGCTCACTTTCTGTTCTCAATTCTTCATCTTGGGGTAGTATCGTAATTCCCATTTTCCAAGCTTCCCGGATGTCTTCCTGAAAAAGATCAACCTGAACAGAAGCCTGAAGGATGGCATCCGGCCCATTTGCCGTACCAGCACTCTAGGAAACAGTCACTTCCCAGGGTACAGGTATAACTACCATCTCTGCCTCTTCGCTGGAAAATGGCAGACCAAAAGTTGACCACTTATTCCTACTCCATTTGGGTCAAAATTTGAAATAACTGTAGATTTATCTGGTAATGACATGCCATTTAATATTTACGTATTCAAGATTAAAAAAAAGGATAATATTATTGGAGAATTTCTTTAAGTATCCCACTGTTTTTTGAAATATGTTGCCATTCTTCTATAGAAAAAACAATTCTCACCATCATTCCCGGAGAAAAAAGCAAAAGATTCTCGCCGGTAAGATAGGCAGCTAAATGACTAACGCCTGGATTATGCCCCACCATCATGACATGATTATCATCTTGCCCAAACCCACTGAATACCTGGAATAACCCATCCCAGTCAGCCTGGTAGATCTCATTGACGAGTGAAGATTTATCTATAGCTATTTGTGAAGCCAGAATATCGGCAGTTTGCCTACATCGATTGGCGGGGCTATATACTTGGTGATTACAGATCTGACCACTGGTTTTCAATAGGTTGGACAATCTTTTCAATTGGTCTATTCCGGGTAAAGTAAGGTTCCTCTTAAGATCTTTTGTCTCAAAACTTGGTGCCTCGGTAAGGCCATGCCGAACCAATAATAATTCCTTAGCCATTTGCTTATTTTAAACTTCAAAATGAAAATAAATATGTGTAATTTTTATCGGCAATAAAAATTGCTTTGAATGATTATTTGGAAGAGAATAATATGACATCTATTTTTAGGACTTGAAATGCGGAAATTTACCTGATCCCATTTATTTTTATCTTTAAAGAAACCAACCATGCCAAAGAATTTAGTTATAGTCGAGTCTCCTGCAAAGGCCAAGACAATAGAGGGATACCTGGGGAAAGACTTTAAGGTCACTTCCAGCTACGGGCATGTTCGAGATCTCCCTAAGGGTGAAAATGCCATTGATGTAAAGAATAAGTTCAAACCTACCTATGAAGTCACCCCCGATAAAAAGGAGGTAATCAAAGAATTAAAAAAATTGGTAAAGGGTGCAGAGACTGTATACCTAGCCAGTGATGATGACCGTGAAGGAGAGGCAATTTCATGGCATTTAAAAGAAGTTCTTAATTTAAAGGATGAAAATACCAAAAGGATAGTTTTTAGGGAAATTACTAAATCTGCAATTACGAAAGCATTAGAATCTCCCAGAACTATAGATTACGATCTGGTAAATGCGCAGCAAGCGAGAAGAATCCTAGACCGGTTGGTTGGATTTGAGCTCTCTCCTGTTTTATGGAAAAAAATTAAAGCGGGTCTTTCCGCAGGAAGGGTTCAGTCAGTAGCTGTTCGCTTTATTGTAGATAGAGAAAGGGAAATTGATAAATTTAATCCTACAGTAACCTTTAAAATAACCGCCCTTTTCGATGTTGAAGGAAAATCACTTCAGGCTGAATTACCAAAAAAGTTTGAAACCAAAGAGGAAGCAGGGGAATTTTTAAAAAAATGCATTGATGCCGATTTTTCTATCAAATCCATGGAAACCAAGCCTGCAAAGAAAAGTCCTGCACCACCTTTTACTACTTCCACATTGCAACAAGAAGCAAGTAGGAAACTGTATTTCTCTGTTGCACAAACGATGAATATTGCCCAAAAGCTCTATGAATCGGGTAAGATTACCTACATGAGGACAGACAGTCTTAATTTGTCTGAGGATGCTTTAAAGGATGCTGAAAATGAAATAAAATCAGCTTATGGGAACGAGTACCATAATAAAAGAAAATTCAAATCTAAATCAGAAGGCGCACAGGAAGCGCACGAAGCGATTAGACCAACCTCCTTTTCTGAGTCAAATGCAGGAAAGGATAGGAATGAACAGCGCTTGTATGAATTGATTTGGAAAAGATCAATTGCTTCCCAAATGGCGGACGCACAATTAGAAAAAACCAATGTATCCATTGCCATTTCAAATGCTGACCAAACATTAAGTGCAAGTGGTGAAGTCATCAAATTTCAAGGATTCTTAAAAGTTTACCTTGAAAGTACAGATGAAGAGGAAGAAGAAGAGTCAACAGCAAAAGGATTATTACCTCCTTTGACAGTTGGACAGCTTTTGCAACTGATTGAGATGAAAGGACGCCAATCCTATACAAGACCATCAGCAAGATATACAGAAGCATCCTTGGTGAAAAAACTCGAGGAGATGGGTATAGGAAGACCATCTACTTACGCGCCCACTATTTCTACGATACAAAAAAGAAACTATGTAGTAAAGGAGTCCAGAGATGGGATCCAAAGGAAATTCATTGAAATGATCATCCAAAATGGATCTTTTACTGAAACAGAAAAAACAGAAACTACGGGAACGGAAAAAAATAAACTTTTCCCAACCAATATTGCCATGGTGGTGAATGATTTTCTGGTAGAACATTTCCCGAATGTGATTGATTTTTCCTTTACCGCCAAAGTGGAAAAGGAATTTGACCAAATCGCTCAAGGCTTACAACCTTGGGAAGAAATGATTCAGAATTTCTATGGCAATTTTCATTCTAAGGTAGAATTAACCGAAAACATCAAAAGAACGGATGTTAATTCCAGTAAGGAATTGGGTAAGGACCCCAAAACAGGTAAGGTGGTAATTGCCAGGCTGGGTAAATTTGGTCCTCTAGTCCAAATTGGAGATGCCGAGGATGAAGAAAAACAATTTGCCAGTTTACTTAAAGGACAGTTTATTGAAAGCATTTCATTAGAAGACGCGCTGGAATTGTTTAAACTTCCCAGAGATGTAGGTGTTTTTGAGGATAAAAAAATAGTTGCCGCTATTGGCCGTTTTGGGCCTTATATCAGGCACGATAGCAAGTTTGTTTCTCTAGGGAAAGAATACGATCCGCTGTCAGTTACTGCAGATGTGGCTATACAACTGATAAAAGACAAGCGTGAAGCAGATGCCAAAAAGCACATCAAATCATTTGATGAAAACCCTGAAATTCAAGTACTTAATGGAAGATGGGGTCCATTTATAAAAATGGATAAGAGTAACTTCAAGATCCCTAAAGATAAAGAAGCGGAATCTTTGACTTACGAGGAAGTCATGAAAATCATTGAAGCCCAAGGAGACACTAAAAAAGCCAAGCCAAAAAAGGCTCCAGCAAAAAAGAAAACAAAGAAATAATTGAGGGAACCATTAAAACTCTTCAAATGAAAAACACGAAACTATCCTTTAAAAACCACTTCAGTAACAGGTTAGGATTTAGCCTAATACGAAAATTTATTTTGAGTTTTCTTGCAACCCTTCCTTTTGCAGCAATGGCTCAAATTCAGCAAGGCATTCCGAAACCAACAGGTCCCGTTGACCTAAGCAAGACCAGTGATTTGGTGATTTTTATTATTTTGCCTGCTATAGTGATTATAATGTTTTTCTTTTGGAGAAAGGCCATAAAAAAAAGAAACGATAAAAGAAAGCGAGAGGATATAGAGTAAAAGGGCCAGTACTTTAACAGGTAAATGGAGCTGAATTAACAATTCCCCGCTCAACGCTACTTGAGTTTTAAGTTGACTCGTTCTCTTCAGGCCAATTTCTTTTGTTGTCTCGTACAGTTCTTCCTTAGTCCACTCCTCATATGGAGAAACTTGTCAGCCTTTTTTACCTGTTACCTGTTTTGCTGTCAGGAGCATTTGCAATCCTGGCAGATTTCTCTTTGCCACACCCCTCCTCTCTTAGAGCCTCGTATTGTTCATCGTTTTTTATATTATTACATTTTCATCCTGGGATGGTTGATTTTTTTTTATTAAGCGTTATCCCTTCTGTATTTCTCACTTTCAGTAGTCACTTCTTTGTCGGCATTTTTTGCACGAATTAGTTTATCTTTAGCCTTCATTTTGGCATTTTCATCCTCTTGCTGATTGGTATTTTTTGGTGCTTTTCCATCTTCGGCCTCTTTCTGAGCTCTGGTAAAACTATTGTCCTGAAAGTTATCTTCTGAACCGTTATCCTTTTTATTATTTTTCATGCTTGTTTTATTTTGTTTATTTATACGTAAATTATAACCAAAATCATTCCAAAATGACTTTAATTTATATTTTCACAGTAAAATTTCACCCTAAGTCCCTTTTTATTTGTTTATCCTTTCACAAGGAAATATATTCACGGATCAATAGTTCAGAAAAATTTTAATTAAATATGAGCAGTAACTTAAAAAATTCCAGAAGAACCTTCCTAAAAGGTAGTCTTTTGGCGCTAGGAGGTATAAGTATTGTACCCCGACACGTTTTGGGTAAAGGACATTTGGCACCCAGCGACCACTTAACAAAAGGTATAATTGGAGTAGGTGGCATGGGAAGAGGCCATGTCAATTATGCAGGAACAAAAACAGTCGCAATATGTGATGTAGATATGCGGCATATAGGAATCGCTCAGGAAATTTTGGGCAAAAATGCTAAAACTTTTGAAGATTACCGGGACCTGATCCAGCTTCCTGAAGTGGACATTGTGCACATTGCCACTCCTCCTCACTGGCATGGCATAATGGCTGCTGATGCTGCAAGAGAAGGTAAAGATATATGGTGTGAAAAACCAATGACCAGGACAATTGGAGAAGGTAAAAAAGTCATGGAAGCAGTGGAGCAACATGGCAATATTTTTCGATTAAACACCTGGTTTCGCTTTGAGAGTAACTTTTACGGCATGAATACCGAGGTGAAAAACATCAAAAAACTGGTAGACTCTGGCATGCTGGGCTGGCCCCTTAAAGTAACTGTTGGTAAGTTGACCGGATTTGATTGGAAATTTTATTGGGTAGGAAAAACCGGGTTGGACGAAATGCCAGTTCCTGAAGAGCTTGATTATGACCGCTGGTTAGGCCCTGCACCATACAAGCCTTACAATGAACACAGGACGCATGGTACCTTTAGAGGATACTGGGATTATGATGGCGGTGGCTTAGGTGATATGGGACAACACTACTTGGACCCAGTTCAATATTTTCTAAGAAAAGACAACACAAGTCCTATCAAAGTAGAAGTAGATGCCCCACAGCAGCACCCAGAAGCCGTAGGTACTTGGAGAAAAATAACCTATACCTTTGAGGATGGATGCCAAATCATCCTGGATGGAGAAGGTACTACCGAAGCACCCTATATAGAAGGGCCAAATGGTAAACTTTATAAGGGATTTAAATCAGATATCCCTAATATGGAGCGGAAATTGGCTCAGTTCCCAGATCCTGCACCTCAAGTTACTGACTTTGTGGATGCCGTCAAAAACAGAAAGAAATTTGCCCTTAATGAGCAAAATGGTTTTCGTTCATGCACCTTGGTAAACATGGGATTGGTTGCCTTGAGGCTTAATAGGGATTTGAATTTTGATCCCGTTAAATTAGAATTCATAAATGATGAAGGAGCCAACAGACTCGTGAATCAGCCCATGAGAGCACCTTATACCATTTGATCTAAAACATAAAAGGAATACCAGTATTATGGAAAAATATTTTATAAAAAGAGTGGCTTTCGTACTTTGCCTTTTTATGGGGCAGGTGTTTTTAAGCCAAGCACAGAATCAACTCGATGGGGGAAGAACTACTGCCACTAAAATTGCAGATTTGCTTAATCGATTTCCGGCCGAAAATGCAAGCAAGTTAGAGACTGCGATGAAGCAGATGGAAGACCTTGGTGCGAGTGGCATTACAGAAATGGCCCTTATGCAGAAACCGGGCGTCAACAATGAGAACATAGCGTATGCTTTGGCCGGATTTGCATTTTATGCAAGTAAGAATGGCAGAGAAGAGCTTGCGAATATCGCGGTAGAAGCTTACTGCGATGCTTTGGGAAAACTGAGTGACCCAGAAGCACAAAACTTTGTATTGAAACAAATAAAGTGGATTGCCAATGATGCAAATGTGGAAAGTATCAGACCTTATTTGACTAACGAAAGACTTTCTGGAACAGCCTCCAGGGTATTGGCAAATGTTGGTTCTTCCAGCGCTAAGGCTGCACTGATGGCCGCTTTGGAAACGGCTAACAATGATGATCAAAAGGCCAATTTTATTGAGGCTTTAGGGGATATCGGATCAACAGGTCCTACCGAAATGATTTCACCGTATGTTAATTCCAGCAATCCTTCGCTGAAAAAAGTAGCCATTTATGCGCTTGCCAGTATAGCTGAGCAATCAAGTGCCGGGTTATTGTTTGCTTCAGCTGAGAAAGCAGCGTTTACTTTCGAACCAAGTAATGCCTCTGCACAGTACCTGAGGTACATTAATAATTTAGGTTCAAAAGGAAATGAAAAATTAGCCACCAAACTGGCGAAAAAACTAGACAAAAGCACTAATGAAACGGATCACTACCACACCAAAGCCGGTGCATTGGAATTATTGGTAAAATTTGATCCTAAAAAAGCGAATAAACGACTAAACAAAGCCGCTCAATCTGCTGAATACAGATACAGAGGCTCAGCTTTAAGTTACCTTACTGACGAGAATCTTATTCAAGGATTGGATGATTGGAAAAAAACATTGAATAAAGGTTCAGAAGAAACTGTTGTAGCAATTCTTCAGCGGATGGGTAAAGTTAAGAACGAGTCTGTGGCGGGCACCATACTACCCTATCTGGGAAATAGCAACGATAAAATCCGTCAAACAGCTATTTCTTCCGTGGTTACTGCAGGAGACAATCTGGCTTTGACTCAGATTCTTGACCTTTTATCGAAGGCTGATGAGGCAGATAAAGCCCAGCTCATAATAGCCTTGCAAACCATGAAAGGCGAAAATGTAACTTCTGAAATAGCAAAAAGAGTACCTGATGCTGAAAAAGACAATCAAATAGCATTGCTTGGTCTTTTGGCATCCAGAGCTGCAGAAGATAATATTGATGTTGTTTTTTCTGCCACTTCTAGTAAGGACCCTGCGGTCAAAGCTTCCGCTTTAACCGCCCTCTCATCAATAGCTACACCAAATGATTTATCCAAATTGGTTGCACTTTTAAAGGATGAAAATAATATTGATGCTCTGGAAAAAATTCAGGAAGCCATTATTGTTGCCAACGGTCAAAAAGGAAATTTAGCTTCTGAAACCCAATGGTCAATGGATTTATTGCCTCAATTGGCTTTAGAAAAACAAATTTACTTGTACAAAGCGATGGCTAAAACCGGCGGAGAAATGGCTTTAGTTAAGCTTCAGGATATTTATGAGACAGGAAATGTAAAACAAAAGCAAGCTGTTGTCAGTGCTTTAAACCAGTCAGAAGATGCGGCAGCTACTGAACCTTTATTACATATCGCCAGAAATGCAAGTAGTGATGATTTAATGGATGAGGCGCTTTCGGGCTATATTCGCTTAATACCTACAGCAGATGGCGCCGCTCCCCAGAAAGTTTTGATGTTAAGAAATGCTTTGGAATTGGCCAGAAGCAAAGAAAATGTTCAGGCAATACTAAGACAACTTGGGAATTACCCAACTTTCCAAGCACTATTGGTGGCTGGTGAATACCAAGAAAAACCAGAATACCAACAAGATGCTGCAAGAGCTGTAATGAATATTGTACAGAACAATGAAGCCATATTTGGAGAGAAAGTAAAAGCGATCGTAGAACGCACTGTAGAAGTAATCAGTGGTCAGGACAGCCAGTATTATAAAACTTCTCTCAATAAGTACCTGGATGAAATGCCAAAAGGAAAAGGTTTTTATAGCTTATTTAACGGAGAAAATCTGGACGGATGGGAAGGTGTTTTCGGTAACCCGATAAAAAGGGAAGCAATGAACGAAAGGACTTTCAACGGTGAACAAGTAAAGGCCAACGAAATCATGCACAAGGGCTGGAAGGCAGAAGATGGCTTGCTTGTCTTTACCGGAGAAGGTCAAAATATTGGAACAGTAAAAGAGTTTGGAGATTTTGAAATGTTTGTCGACTGGAAAATCACTGCTGATGGAGATGCTGGACTCTATTTGAGAGGAACACCACAGGTGCAAATCTGGGATACAGCAAGAACGGATGTAGGTGCGGAAGTAGGATCAGGAGGTCTATACAATAATGCTACAAATCCTAGCAAACCTCTCAAGGTCGCAGACAATCCTATAGGTGAATGGAACACTTTTCACATTGTTATGAAAGGGGAAAAAGTGACCGTTTACCTGAACGGCGAACTAGTAGTGGATGAGGTAACCTTAGAAAATTACTGGGACAGGGAATCTCCTCTTTTTCCAACAGGACAAATCGAACTTCAGGCACATGGAACCTATGTTGCTTATAGGGATATTTATATTCGTGAGCTAGTAGGAGCTCCGAAATTTGAACTAAGCCAACAAGAGGAGAAAGATGGCTTTGAAGTGTTATTTGACGGAACAAATTTAGACAAATGGACTGGCAATAAAACAGACTATATTGTTGAAAATGGCGTGTTAGCTATTTACCCTGATAAAGGTGGCAGTGGGAATTTAATGACTAGTGAAGAATTTGGGGATTTTGAATTCAGGTTTGAGTTTAAGTTAACTCCTGGAGCAAATAATGGTTTGGGTATCAGAGCCCCTTTGGAGGGAAATGCTGCTTACCTGGGTATGGAACTTCAAATTTTGGATGACACAGCTGAAATATATAGCAAACTTGAGCCTTATCAATATCACGGATCCCTTTATGGGGTAAGTGCCGCAAAAAAGGGGTTCCTAAAACCTGTAGGTGAGTGGAACTATCAAGAAGTAATCGTAAAAGGTGACCGCATTCAAATTATTTTGAACGGTACAAAAACCCTTGATGTGAACATTTCAGATGCCCGTAAAAATGGAACGCTGGATAAAAGAGAGCATCCCGGTCTTTCTAAGAAAAAAGGACACATAGGTTTCCTTGGACATGGAGACAACTTATTTTTCAAAAACATCCGAGTGAAACACCTTTAGGATTTCCTGTGCAACGTGGATTTAAAAGAGAATTATATCTGCAAGAAATAAAAAAGCGACAGGGCCTAGTGAGCCAACAGACATTGGTAAACTTTATAGATTCAATGGCTAACTTATTTTTAAGCAATCTCTTTTCACGGAGCCAACTATTGCACATTTGAAGAACAAATAGAATCATTAATTTAAAAAAGAGAGGCAATCAAGTTGCCTCTCTTTTTTTGTGCATTCGATATTTTAAAACGACCTATCATAAAAGATTTCCTATTGATAAGTATGAAAAAAGGAAAATCTATCTTTTTGAATCCACAAGTTATGGGTGAAGTGATTCTCAATCCAGAATTATGAAAAACCCTCTCTATAACATGGAGAAATCACTTTCTGAAAAAGGTTAGAAAAACCTATCGCATAACCTGGGTTATTAAAAGCACTCTTACCGCCTCATTTACAACCCAATATAAGCGAACTAAAAACTAAACAATAATCTGGCATGATTATAGATTAATTTATTGTATCCAAAATTTATAAACATTATTGTATAAAAATTAAAATTATAAAACATTTTTCTACATTGATCCATTCCAACCTAAGAATATGATGAAAAATTTATTAATCTTATGTTTAATTTTTACTTTACCTATGGAGGTTATCGGTCAAATAAAGTCGGTAAGTTTCTCTCCTGAAAAAAACCAGATCAATTCAGGGCTTCCTTTACCTTCTGAAGAAAGATTCCTTATAGATGGCCTTCTACCTGAAGGTATAAGGAGAGTAGAAGTGAAAATTTATAAAGCCAATAAAAATATTAATACTGCTGAAACTTATACCTGGAAAGCCGCTTACCTAACAACTCCTTCTGTTTTCGAGATTTATGTTGCCTACCCGCTAAGGAGTAGTGAAAGCTACACATTAAAGTTCTTTTATTACAATACTACAGATACCTCAGAAATGGTGGCTGTAAAGGATGCTATTCACACCAATCTGGAAACTTATCTAAATGCAAATTTTGAAGTCACCAAAAAAGAGGTGAAGGCTTTGGTCTCCCAAAAGGCCATGTTCATGCAATTAAATGAAATAGTAAACCAAGGGCTTGGCAATTACACCCACCAGTTGGATCAAGATTTCATAGGTTTTAGTGATGTAGTAAAACAAAAAATTGAACAGGTTCATGGGGTAAAGCTAAAAAATGCCAAGTTTAATTTATTAAAGAAAAGCAATACCACAGAAGGTACTGATAATGCTTACTATGCCAACCAACTCATAAATCAACTTGTAGCGCTTACAAAAGCAGAAACGAATCAATACCTTCGTTCAAATCTACTAATGCTTGTGGATATACGTGAAATAGACAACTATCCAACTGAGAAAAAGCCTTATTATTTGCCAATAAATATTGGTTATGCTGGAACTTACTTTGGTGGAGGATTAAATGATTTGGACTATGGGTCCTCTGCATTTGCAGGGATTTCGGTGCCATTAGGGAATAAAAATTTCACTAAATTTTTAGGAAATGCTTCTATTTCAACTGGCGTCTTCTTCTCTAATATGACTGATGGAAATCAAAGGGAGATCAGTGGACCACTTATCGGAAGACCAACTTACATAGGCTTAGGATATAGTATTTTCAGAATATTACGTTTTAATGCCGGAGCGGTATTGACCTCTTCTAGTGTCAATACAAATTTTGAAGATGTAACCTTGTATCCATTTGTTGGCTTTAGTGCTGAATTCAATATTTGGTTAGGTCTTAAACGCTAAAAACTATGTTTAGATCCCTCTTTCTACTCTTAGGTTTATTGATAGGTCAGACAAGCGACCTATCGGCCCAACTGAATCCTTACAAGCTCCGAATTGGAGCAGGGATAGGCTTCTCCAATTATTACGGTGACCTCAGTAATTATCGCTATGGACAATTCCCAGACTGGAACTCGCTAGGTAAAGCCTATTCTTATAATGACAATTATAACCAGACACCTTCTCTGTACTTATCTATAGAACAGCGAATCAATGCCACCTGGGGACTTCTTTTTAGCGGTGGACAATACACCTTATCGATGAGTGACAGGTTTCTGGACAAAGATGATCGCTTACAAATTGACGCACCGAATTTTAACAGAGCGTTAAATTTCAAAACCCAGGTTAGGGATTTAGGTTTAGGTTTTGTTTTCAGAACCGATAATGGGAAAATACTACTGGAAAATTCTTTGATAGCCCCTTACTTCACTGTAAATGGTGGATGGTTGCAATTCAAACCGAAAGGGGATCTTTTGGATTCGGAGGGAAACCAATATGATTATTCCCAAAATCAATTGGAAACCGATGGAAACTTCGAAACAGATCTGAGTAAACTACAAGCTTCTAGTAATAATGGCTATGATGACAATACCTTTTATTTGGCGGCAGGCATTGGTCTGAGAGTGAGGTTAACAAAACAAATTGAGCTGTATATCCAATCTGATGTAAAAAGAACAAATACTGATTATATTGATGATGTCGATGGATCTACCATAAACAGCTTTGTTAATGACTTTCAAGAATATGCTGCTTATCCGGGAGTTTTCTTAAGTCCTGGTGAGAAAACAAACAGAGGTGATACGCAAATTAACAAGGATTGGTTCTTCAATCATCAATTTGGATTAAAAATTAGTTTATTCCCTTCCAAAACTGCCTTTAGAGCCAGCACAATAAGTCCGTCCTCGACAGTTATTAGAACAATCACTGAGCTAAAGTCTTTTAACGCAGCAACTGATTCTTTAAAAACTATAGCGTCTTCAGTAATGATCAATGACACTATTGGCTTCGATACGAAAAAAGAGAGTGTTCCTGAAGGCAAAGCAGTTTCCATCATAAGTAATGCAAGGCAAATCCCTGCCGAAAAAGAAGCCAAAACCAATTCGGACAGTACCCTTACTTTTCCGGCACTCAATTCTCGGAATAATGATCCCTCAGTAAGGACGGATTCGGTAATCGTTTGGCAATACCCCTTTAGAAGAACCCAGCAGGAAAGGGTTTTACCTCAAGAAAAAGAGACTGTTGACAGGCGATTCAATGAAAGCAATGTGGTGGAAGCAAATGATCCTCAAATCAGTGGTCAATACCTTTTAGGACCTTCTCAAGGCCAGAGGTCCTATTCCAACATTCCTTATCCCCTTCCTTATTATAACCAATCATCTACAGTTAACCATCCTTTTTATGCCTCTGAGCCCCTTGGCCTTGACTCCATGATTGTAAGAGACACTACTGCGCTTGCCTATTTGGACAGTGCAGAAATGGATACTAGCACCGGCTTTAAGGCAGTTCCAGGACAAGGTATAGGTGGACAAAAGTACAAGTTTGATCAACCAAGCACAACAATTCATATAGGTATTCCACCATTGTCAAATACTTCTGAAAGCAAGGCTGCATTAATAGAGAATGGACTATATGCAGAAATTTACTTTGAATCTAGTCAGAGTTCTTTGTCAGAAAATGAAGCAATAAAGTTAGCTCCTTTGGTTAAGATGTTAAACCAAACGCCAAAAGCAAAAATTTTGGTGAAAGGGTTTGCTGACAATACTGGCAGTACTTCGTATAATTTGACATTGGTAGAAAAGCGAGCATCTGTGGTGGAGGATAGTTTATTGAATCAGTTTGGTGTAAACAAGGACAAGATAGAACGCCAACCAGGTGCATTATTGATTCGAGGAAGTAAGAGAAGTTCGCGCCCTGAAGACCGAAAGGTGGAGGTACAGGTATTTTATTAAAAATAATTTAAGGAAACCCGGATTATTCAATAGATTTCCCGACCTTAATTGGGAAGCGGTGTAATCACGTAATAAAATGTCTATTGCCTATTTCGGGTAAAATCAACGGGAAAATTAAAATGAAGCATCTTGTAATTCTAACCGGAGCTGGTATTTCAGCGGAAAGTGGTTTAAAAACCTTCCGCGATGACAATGGACTTTGGGAAGGGCATGATGTTATGGAAGTTGCCTCACCAAAAGGCTGGGAAAAAGACAAAGATAAAGTGCTTAATTTTTACAATTTAAGAAGGAAAGCTTGTCTGAATGCCAAACCAAATAAGGCCCACCTTAAACTTGCAGCCCTAGAGGATATTTATAAAGTAACCATTATCACCCAAAATGTCGATAACTTGCATGAGGCGGCAGGTTCTTCATCAGTCCTACACCTACATGGAGAATTATTTAAAGCGCAGAGCACTATTGATCCCAACTTGATTTATCCAATGGAAGATTGGGAGTTAAAACGAGGTGACAAATGCGAAAAAGGCAGTCAACTACGTCCTTATATTGTTTGGTTTGGTGAGCCTGTTCCAAAAATGAGCCAAGCTATATCAGCGGTGGAAAATGCAGATTTTTTAGTGATCATAGGTACTTCGATGCTGGTTTATCCAGCTGCCGGGCTGATAGATTTTGCTGCTAGTGGAGTTCCGAAAATTATAATTGATCCAAAAATCCCATTTTTGAGCAGTCAAGAAGCTTTTTTCACTATTGAAGAAAAAGCCAGTACTGGAGTCAACAAGTTGGAAAAGCTTTTGAAAAATTGGAATTTTAAGAACTTATAAATATATGTTTTATAGTTTTGCCTTTCACTTTTAAAAATTAACAATTGGACACGGAATACAGTAGTACATCAAGGACCGAAACTTGCAAAATATTTGCCAAAAACATTATCAAACTAACCTTGGCAGGTTTCCTTATTGGCTTTCTTCATTCCTATGATTTCTGGATAGGCCTTCTACTTGCTTTCTACCTTATATATTCTCTGGCAAAAAGATGGATGCGCAATGCTGAGGACAAGATGGTATTCCTTACTGGCACCCTAATGGGAGGTGTTTTAGGTGTTTGCTGTGAATTATGGGGGATCCATTTTGGCTATTGGGAATACCATGACCTGTCTTTTGATAGATCTTTCCCTTATTGGCTACCATTTGCCTGGGCATTGGCTTTTACTTATATCTACCAGCTTGAAAAAGATTTATTTTCATCATTTAATATCAGTAAAACCTCAACCAAAATATTACTGTCAATTATTGTGGCAATGACATTCCCTACCTATGGAGAGATCATTACCATTAATTTGGGTGTTTGGACTTATAATTGGCCTTTACAAGTTTTTGGGGTGCCACTATTGGCAATTTTTTTACTAGTGATCTTTCACACTGGTGTTAATTTTTTAATGGTTATGATTTGCAAACAGTTCGGTTGGAAAAACTCCGTATTCAACCCTTAAACCCAGGTTGTGAAACAGGGTTTCCTGAACCTTTTCAGGTAATAGCGCAATCAAATGAAAAACAGCCCATTTGAGGACTGAAGCATGCTCACCAAAATGGCGACACAGAAACAGCAACAAATTGGCTGATTTTAAACATCGATTGAAATGGCTAACGCCTAATCTATTTAGGTTTATCGAACAACGGATTGTAGGGTTGCCAAATAGACCCATTTTTGGTCTCTATATTTTAAACCCTCAACCATGGCTTCCTGCTCTTTATCAGTCATTTCCATGTCTTCATACTCCATAGAATTGAAGAATTGAATATAATCCCTGTAAACATTCATCGTTAAATGAGTTGATTTAGCTTCACTTCCAGTGGGAAGAGCAGTCCTTAAAAATCTCCAATCCTCCATTAAGTCATTGTTGATTTTCTTCTGATGGAGAGGAAGAAAAATTTCCTCCTCTGCAGTTTCGTATTCTTGAAATTTCCCTTCCACCGCCTTCATTAGGTCGAAAGTAGCTAATGTTCCTGGTTGGTATTGAAAATTATCATCTGTTTTTGCCACTTCTAACATATAGCTTCTAACAGCTAAATCACGCATTTCTAATGAGGAGGCAATTTTATTTTTTGCTTGTTCTGCGCTCATTTCTGGAAAAGCCTGCACGGCACTATTGATCAAATGGTTCATCTTATTCCCATTCATCATTGATACAGGATCATCATAATAGGTGACTGTCACATACTGAAAATTCTCCCCTTCCAATTCAGAACCTGATTGAAGTGACCAAAAATCCCATCCTTTAATGTGCCCATCATTTTTCTCTTGTTGGTAAACTTTGGCTAAAAACTCTTTGTATTCTAAATAATCCAAAACTTTGTTAGGCTCTACTTTAATAAATTCCAAGACCAAAAATTGTTCATTCTGTCCATAGACATTGACTACTGCCATTACGGATATTAACCAAATAATTAGCTGCTTTTTCATACCTTTTTGTTTTTGGGTTCTAAGCCAATATACAAATTTTAAAATAAAAATAAACCGATTATAAGTAATTTTAACCTTTAAAAAAATTATTATCGGAATACAAAAAAGCCCTAAGTCCAAGGATAAAGACTTAGGGCCATTTTTACAAGTATTCGGTATGGAAAAGCCCTTTTAGTCCTTTAAAATAGCTTCTATCTTCAATAATTCTTCCTTTGAAAAGCTTAAATGATTCAAACTATTCACATTATCTTGAAGTTGAGAAGCTTTACTAACCCCTACCAAAACTGAAGTGATTGCAGGGCTTTTTAATAGCCAAGCAATGGCCATCTGCGCTAGACTTTGTCCTCTCACTTCTGCAAGCGTGTTTAACTTTTTAACCTGGGACAAGACATCTGGGGTAATATTACTTGATTTTAGATACCTACCATCTTTTATTGCCCTTGAATCCTCAGGAAATCCATTAAGGTATTTATTGGTTAGTATACCTTGTTCCAATGGGGAAAAAGCAATTGCTCCTATACCTGATTTTTCTAATTCAGCTAGCAAATCCTTCTCTGCCCACCTATCCATCATGTTATAACGTGGCTGATGAATCAAACAGGGAGTACCCATTCCTTTTAGTATTTTATAAGCCTTCGCTGTATCCTCAGCACTGTATTGAGAAATACCTACATAGAGTGCCTTTCCCTGCCGAACGATTAGATCCAATGCGCCCATGGTCTCCTCCAGTGGAGTATCCGGGTCTGGTCGATGGTGATAAAAAATATCTACATAATCAAGCCCCATTCTTTTTAAACTCTGATCCAGACTAGCCACCAGATATTTCTTGGAGCCAAAGTTTCCATAAGGTCCTGGCCACATGTCCCATCCTGCTTTGGAGGAAATCAATAACTCGTCTCTATACGCTAAAAAATCTTTTTTAAGAATTCTACCAAAATTCTCTTCCGCAGCACCATATGGAGGGCCATAGTTATTTGCCAAGTCGAAATGAGTAATCCCCAAATCAAAAGCTGTTCTTAAGATTTCTCTGCCTATTTTAAGATCATCACTGTGACCGAAATTATGCCAAAGGCCAAGGGAAATAGCGGGTAGATCCAGACCGCTTTTTCCACACCTCCGATACTTCATGTTTTCATACCTTAAAGGATCTGGCACATAGGTCTGTAAAGGTTCTTTATCGTGTATTGTCATAATATATTTTTGTTTTATAGGAAATTTAAGTGTTAAGGAATTTCAACTATTTGGTAAATAAATGATATTATTTTCTGGTATCTTGTCCCAAAAGGCCTTTAAAAGGTAGCGGGTTTCTATCACCCTTTTAACAGGCTTAAGAGCGGATATTACTTCCTCGGATGATTGGTAAGAGCTACTTAAATCCAAAAAACCATAGGCGGAAAGAAAACCGTCTTCAAAGAATAAGGCCACTTCTTCTTCCGGGTTTCTTCCCTTATCTTTTATTAAGAACCGCTCCCCTTCCATTTTTACAGCAGTAAAAACTTCACTCGCTCTTTCATTGTAATCTTCGGAAGTTTCCTTTCCACAGCAAGCACCATTGCACTCACCTACCTGAAAATCATAACAGGCCCCATTCTTTTTTTGGATTCCATTAAGTTTTGGGCAAAGGTGAAATGCTTTGTTTTTTTCTACAAGAAACTTCCAGGCAGTAGCATGGCTGGTAAAAGTGGCTAATGGTTGGATTCCTGATACTATTTTATTGATTTGAAACCGAGTATAGTCCTCCCCATCCGAATAAGAAAAAACGCCCCAAGACATGGACTTCACTTTAAGGGAACGATTGTATTTTGGCCACAGTCTTTTGATCTCCAAAGCCTCCAACAACAATGCCAATAATTCGCTTCCAGTAACCTCATAGCTTACATCACATATTTCACTTTTAAGGGTCAATTTAGCTTTTCCTGTAAAGTGACCATTGAAACGGCTTTGAATATTGACTGCCTTACCCACATATATCACCTTTCCATTGGCATCATGGAAATAATACACACCAGTAGATTGAGGGATTTCATTAAACTGTTCCTTGCTAATATTAGGCGGCAATGTTAATGCTTTGTTCTTACCTTTTATGGCCTGATCGATTTGTCCTTCATGGTCTACCTCCAAAAGTTGTCCAAACAATATCGAGGTAGCCCAGGCATCCCCCAAGGCACGGTGACGGTCATTTACTGTTATACCTCTGGATTCACATAATCGTCCCAAGCTATAACTTCTAAGTCCAGGGAAAAGCTTCCTACTTAATCTTACTGTACACAGGCGTTTGGGCTTGAACACCTTCCCTTCTTTTTCAAATGCCTGTTTGACAAAACTATAATCAAAGCCTACATTATGGGCCACAAATATTTTATCTTCCAATAGACCAAAAAGCTCATCTGCTATTTGCCCAAAGGTTGGTGCCCCTTCAAGCATCTGGGAATCTATTCCTGTAAGGCCAGTAATAAAACCGGGTACAGGCATTTTGGGATCCAATAGCTTTTCATATTGGCCAGTAATTTTCTCTCCATCATGGAAAACCACGGCGATTTCTATAATACTGTTGTTACCAGTAAATCCTCCCGTAGTTTCGATATCTACAATTGCATACATAAATAGGTTATAAATAAAAACAATACTGAGCAAAAACAAAATTGATTCATTTAATTTCTTCTTGAATAAAAGTCATCAAATGTGTAATATTAAATATTAAACTGAAGAATTAACCAAACAATTTCCTTCAAGGCATCTTTTAATTCAACTACTTATTTAAACAAAGCGATAATGAAAGAAAAAGCAGATGCCTGGCAAATGGAATTGACCAAAATCACCTGGCAATTCGAAAATGTTTTGGAGGAGTATGACCTTACCACCTTAAACCTAAAACCAGGCCCAGGAAAATGGAGTCCAATGGAAATTATTCACCATTTAATTACAGTAAACGCGTCTTATTTTCCAATTTTTGATCAAATTATTGACCAGAATTTTAAGCCACCAAAGTTGGGTAAGCTTCCATTTTATGGTAAAAAGATGGGAGAACTGATCCTATCGGCCATGAATAAAAATTCAAAAATTAAAACTTCTAGGTCTTGGGAGCCAATAGAAAAGACCCATAACAATGACCTGAAGGTTGTTTTTTTCAATAAGCAAGACCAATTGTCCAATTATATACAAAAGCTAGAACCTTACTTGGGTCAAAAGCTTATGATTTATTCTCCAGCCAATAAATGGATTGTTTACCCTTTGGACACAGCAATAGAAATAATTTTGAGCCATGAAAAAAGACACCTTTCTCAAATAAAGAATTAACTAAATTTGAATTAAACAATGAAATCTGAAAAAGAAAAAATGCTCGCTGGAGAATTGTATCTGGCATCAGATGAAACACTTAGCAAAGACAGGTTTCAAGCAAGACAATTACTTAAGGAGCTTAATCATAATCTCCCAGGCGACAGCAAACATACGAATAAAATCGCCAACAAACTTTTCAATAGTGTGGGACAGGATTTTGGTTTGGAGCCTCCCTTTTTCTGTGATTATGGTTATAATATCAGCGTCGGTAATCAGGTTTTTTTTAATTTCAATTGTGTCATCCTAGATATTACTCCTGTAAAAATAGGTGACAGAAGCATGTTTGGCCCCGGGGTTCATATTTATGCCGCCACACATCCCCTCGACGCAATGACCAGAAGTAGCTTGCTTGAATTCGGTAAGCCCGTAACTATTGGTGATGATGTCTGGGTGGGAGGAGGAGCTATTATTTGCCCTGGAGTTACCATCGGAGACAGGAGCATCATTGCTGCAGGTGCGGTGGTAACGCGGGATGTTCCTTCCGACGTGATAGTCGGAGGAAACCCTGCCAGAATCATTAAAAACATAGTCCAAGGAGAGAAGATGGCTTAATGCGCCATCTTCTTTAGGTGATTTTCTTTGATTACCCGTCTGAGAATTTTTCCCACGTTAGATTTTGGGAGTTCATCCACAAAATAGATTTCTTTGGGCACTTTATAACTTGTCAGGGTTTCTCTGGAGAAAGCGATCAGGGCTTCTGCTGTGAGTGACTTATCGTTGGGTACGACGTAGGCGATGACCCGCTCAGTAGACTTCTCGCCAGGAATACCTATGACGCCTACTTCGTTGACCATATCATGAGCAGACAATGCATCCTCCACTTCGTTAGGATATACATTAAAACCAGAAACCAAAATCATTTCTTTTTTCCGGTCTACAATCTTAAAAAAACCATCCGCATCCATAACCGCAATGTCCCCAGTTTTAAACCATTCGCCCAAAAAGCTATCGGCGGTTTCTTCAGGTCTTTGCCAATACCCAGGCATTACTTGAGGCCCTTTAACACATAATTCCCCTCTTTCACCTAAAAGCAAATCATTTCCATCATCATCTATGATTTTCACCTCAGTATTTGGCAAAGGAATACCAATAGTACCAAGCCTTTCGGTACCATCTATGGGGTTACATGTAACCACAGGTGAGGTCTCCGTAAGCCCATATCCTTCAGCAATAGTGGTTCCTGTCACTTCCTCCCATCGATTGGCAACAAATTTTTGAAGAGCCATTCCTCCAGCAACTACAGTTTTCAGGGAGCTGAAGTCAAGAGACCTAAAAGCTTCTTGATTTAGCAAGCCATTAAAAAGCGTGTTGACTCCTGTAAAAACACTGAAGCGATGCTTCTTAAGTGTTTTGCAAAACGCTGGCATATCCCTAGGGTTGGTAATTAAAACATTATGGGCTCCAATTTTCATCATCGCGAGGCAATTGACCGTAAGCGCAAAAATATGGTATAGAGGAAGTGCTGTTATTACTGTTTCTTCCTTTTCCTTCAACTTAGGTTTCATCCAGGCTGAAATCTGCTGCATATTCGCCACCATATTACCATGGCTTAACATGGCACCTTTTGAAAGTCCGGTAGTACCACCTGTATATTGCAGAAATGCCAAGTCCTCCCCAGTTAAATGTTGCTTTTCAAAAGGCTCCTTCTCACCTGCCGACATGGCTTTTTTAAAGCTCCATGCCTCAGGTATTTTGTAAGCAGGAACCATTTTTTTGATGTATTTGACTACCAAATTAACTATCCCCCCTTTTAATCCACCCAGTGAATCTCCAATTTGGGTAACTACTATATGTTTGACACCTATTTCGCTTCTAATTTTTTCAAGATTATGGGCGAAATTCGCAACAATGACAATAGCCTTTACACCTGCATCAGAAAATTGATGTTTCATTTCTGACGAAGTATATAAAGGGTTGGTATTTACCACAACCAAACCTGCTCTGAGTGAACCAAACATGACTATTGGATATTGAAGCAAATTAGGCATTTGTATGCCTATACGATCCCCTTTTTTTAAATTTAGCTCGTGTTGTAAAAAAGAGGCAAAAGAAGCGGATAATAGATCTAATTCATTAAAGGAGATGGTTTTGTCCATACATTCGAAGGCGATTGCATCTCCATATTTCTTTATACTTTCCTCAAAAAGAGCTACTGCACTACTGTATTGCTCCGGATCTATTTGCCTTGGAACGGCTTCCGGATAAAATTGAAACCATGGAAAATCCATCATAATTGTTAATTTGAGTGTACTGTTTTGGGCATTAGTGCTAATATATTCAATGTATTTCTTTTATTAAAAGTTTTTCTTAATAAAATATTTTCCAAATAATCTTAGCCCATCTGCTTTCAACTAATATTTTATAGGAAGGCAATCTATTTCTCCTTTCTTTTGTAAGATTAATAAGGTCATCCAGGTTATAATCCAAAATTATGTTTAGGTTTTTGGCAGGAATCATCACCGCAATAGCTGTTATTTGGTCGTTTCAGTATTTTATGGGCAAAAGTAGCCAGAAAGAAGAAATACAACTCAATTCGGCATTATTAGAGCAACAAATCAAGCAGGTAGGTAAACTGATCGTAACTGAGGGACAGTTTTCTCAGGTGCTGAGTTTTAAAAACACCAAAAAAAATTACTTTGATATATTCACTGCCAACAAGAAAGCACTGGTCATAGTGAATGCTAAAGTAACCATCGCTTACGACCTGAGACAAATTGAAACGGAAATAGATCAAGAAGCCAAACAAGTGCACATCCTATTCCTTCCCGAACCAGAAATCAACATTTATCCTGACCTCCAGTATTACGATGTCAGCCAAGATTATTTCAATAAGTTTGACGCCGCTGATTATAATAAGATCAAAGGTAGCGTGGATAAAATGATCCAGACTAAGATCGACCAGTCTGACCTTAAAAAAGATGCCAAAGAAAGGCTGATCAATGAGCTTTCTAAAATCTATATTTTGACCAATTCTCTGGGTTGGAGCTTGCAATACCAGGAAACAACCATTAGCTCTCCCTCTGACCTGGATAATTTAAATTTTTAGTGCAGTCGAATGCTGATTTTGCCATAGGGTGAGTCACAGGATAATAAAGAAAGTAAGTAACTAAAGCTTAATGTTAGGACAAAATTTAATTTAGGAATAATGTTCCGTAGCTTTGGTATTTAATTTTGACCGGAATTGGTATCCATTTTTATAGTCGATACGTTACCCGTCATAAAAATACCTATACCATTTTCGATATTTGAAAATACTTGAACCGGTTGAGCAAAAGGATCGCCATCATTCCATTCTTGTAAACCAAAGGTAGACCCGTAATTATAATAACTCGGAGATATTGCTTTCAATACAAAATGAACTTCCCCTCCGTTGTCTATTTCAAAATAATTTCCATTGGTAAAAAAGTCTATTGTCGCTTCTGTCCCTTCAAATAAATTGTCATCAATGAGGATTTCTCCATTGAGGTTATAATCGTTTTCATAGGAAGGGTTTTTGGGTTCCAAATAAATCGGATAATTTTCCTCAAAGTAGAATTCATTTCCGTATTGATCAGTATAGTAATCTTTGCGGTAATAATAGGCTGAAATTTCATAGTAATTTTCACCAACTGGGTCATCAAATATAAGCGTAACGTCATCGTTGGTTGACCAGGAATCTCTCTTTACTTGACCGTTGTAAATGAATTCTTTTATGGGCACTTTAATGGGGACTAGCTCCGATGCTGTGATCATATCATAGCCTTCCAACAATACTTGTATGGTATATTCTTTCCCTTCTTCAATAAAGTATTCGGAATTAACATAGTCACCACTTTCTTCATTATAATTAAGATACCAGGTTTCATTTTCTTGTATTAACTTCACTTCTGCCTCGCTAATAGGTTCAAATTCCCAATTATTATCAAGAATATGCTTGGTGAAAGTTAGCCGTACTTTAGGATTGGTATCGTTAATAAATGTGGAATTTAGGGTTACTTGCGGCTTTTCAAAAGGAATATCAATGTCTACTGAAGTTTCACAAGCGCTAATTAAAAAGGTGCCAATGATACAAATAAACAAACTATACTTTCGAGATCTAAGTAGTATTTCCATGCGCTATTAAAATTTAAACCCGTAAGAAAATGAAGGAATGATAGGGAAAAGACTGTACTGCATCAACTTTTTGTTGCTCTGGCGATCATAGCCTATGTCCATAAAAAATGGATTCATCCGGTTGTAAACATTATAGATGCCAAGTGTCCACTTTCTTTCTCCCCATTTTTTTGTTTTCCACCAACTGAAACTTAGGTCCAGCCTATGGTAGTCCCGATTCCGGAAATTATTTCTGCTTTCATAATACTCTACCTCTGATCTCCATGAGCCGCCATAACTATTTACTTCGGCACCTTCATACCGCTGTGTAGGAAGCGAAACGGCATTTCCTGTTCCATATACCCAGACCAACGAAAAATCCTTACTTTCTTTCCATTCATGAGTAAGTGCAAGACTCACATCATGCCTTCTGTCATATTTATAAGGGAACCATTCTCCAAAGTTAATCTCCTCAAATCGCCTATCCGTTTTGGATAAGGTGTATCCAATCCATCCAGAAATTTTACCTACCTTCTTTTGAAGAAGTAGCTCAAGCCCGTAACTTATTCCTTCACCTGCGGCCACTTTATCCTGCCAGTCCTCATCAAGGTTGAGATAAGTAGCGCCATCTTTGTATTCAATCAAACCATCCATGGTCTTGTAATAAGCCTCTGCACTAAGCTCAAAACCATTGAAGTTTTTAACCCCTCCCAAGGCCACTTGCATCGCTTTTTGGGGCCCAATATTGGCAGTTGCAGGCACCCATAGATCTGTTGGCAAGCCAAGTCCAGCATTGGTAAGTAAGTGAATAAATTGTGCCATGGTAACAAAAGAAGCCTTCAATGAAGTTGTAGCATTGACCAGATATCTTGCCGCTATCCTTGGCTGCAAAGAATTATAAGTTTGTCCATCTGTTAAAAACCCTGAATAATGGAGGCCTAGATTGGTTTTAAGCCGACTGGTTATATTGATGTCATCCTCAGCATAAACAGCATATTCTGTAGAATACAATTCCTCTGCCCCCAAGGTGAGGTCATTTTCTGTATCACTATTTCTACTTGCATACACTCCTGGTGAAAACTTGTGAAAAATCACATTGGTCCCAAACCGAATGTAATGATCAGGATTGGGAATATAATCAAAATCAACCTTAGCAGCCCAATCCCTAATTCCAGAAATATATTTATCCGAATAGGTATTGGTTTCATTGGTATTCACCCCAGTTATTTTTTCTTCATAATTGCTAAAAAGATCGAAATTGTACTGACTGTAGGTAAAAGTATAATTACTGAACAATCGGCTGTTAATCACATTATTCCATCTTAATGCAGAAATGAAATTACCCCATTTAAGGCCAAATTCCTCATCGTAATCGGTCCTTTCATTGTCATTGACATAGTAACTATTAAATTTTGAATAAGCCTTATCATCTCCTGAATAAACGCTTAGATACAATCTATTTTTATCATTGATTATATGGTTTACTTTCCCATTCAAATCATAAAAATAATACCCAATATTTTCTTCTCCGGAAGTGGCCGCTTTGATTAGCGGACGTGCCAAAATATCCAGGTAAGTACGTCTTCCTGAAAGCACAAAAGATGTTTTGTCTTTGACGATTGGTCCTTCGACGGTTAACTTGGCAGCGATAAGTCCAATGGATCCCTCTCCTTTTACCTCTTGCATATTCCCCTCCTTCATGCTTACATCTATTACTGATGAAAGTCTACCCCCATATCTAGAAGGAAAACCTCCTTTGATAAGCTCCACATTATTGATGGCATCAGCATTGAAAATTGAAAAGAAACCAAAAAGGTGTGAGGCATTGTAAACAGGCACGCCATCCAATAAAATTAGGTTTTGATCAGGCCCTCCGCCCCTAACATATAATCCGCTCCCTCCTTCTGTACCTGACTGAACTCCTGGCAAAAGCTGTAAAACCTTAAAAACATCCACTTCACCCATTAGTGCCGGCAATTCCTTAATTTGCTTTATGGGAACATTTATAGAACTCATCCTCGTGACCTCCTGGATTTGATCCATATCCGCCGCTGAAACAACAACCTCTTCGAGGTTACCATCAGGAATTAAGGTCAGATTGATAAGCGTATCTGCGCTTGCAACAAAGCTTATATGCATCGTCTGAAACCCTACAAAGCTGATATACAAGTCCAAACTATCGCTAGCAGTTGTATAACTGTAGAAGCCAAACTGGTTTGTGACAGCTCCTTTTTGAGAAATTTCATCGTAAATATTTGCGCCAATCAGGCTTTCTCCTGTTCCTTCTTCTTTTACTGTTCCACTTACTGTGATTTTCTGAGAAAATCCAGGTAAAGCAAGAAGAAATGATAATATAAAAATTGTTAGGAATCTCATTTTTATTAAATAAGCACAATACCAAAAATAATTTGGCGAATATAATTTAAAACACTGATTTGACAAATAATTTATTAAACCTTAAAGCAAAAATAATATTAGTGGCCATATAAAGAATAGGTACCCCCCAAAGGAAACTATAAGTTACTTACTACATTAAATTTTATGTAATTATTTTATTTACAGGGTTAATTTCAAAAATTATGACCGGCCCAATCACAAGACGTAAAATAAATGCATTTCGCTACACTCTTTGATATTTTCCAAAATTTTATAGTGCGGGATCAGATTACCGAATCCCGAGCGGAGCCGAAGGAGTAGGTATTTGCGGATATGTCACCCTAAGGCTTCGACTCCACTCAGCCGCCGGGATGAAGGTGGCAGGCCAAAAATATAGTGGAAGGGATATTGGACAGCACCTACATTTCTTCTTCACCTGCACAAAAAGTTTGACCCAGAATGGGTCAAATGTTTATAGCAAAGGGATGTAGGAAGAGGATGCGACCCCATCAGGGTCGAATGTTTTTTATACCTTAAAATATCTATAACCATGCAATCCTTTCAGGATTGGAAGCTAAACAATAAAATCACAAAATATTTCATTCCGGTTGTAGGACCTTTTTTGAACATGGTTTACCCGACACATTTCCCTATGGCTTCGACTCCGCTCAGCCGCCGGTAGGTGGTCAAAACCGGGTTGGAACTTTACAGGTTTCTCTGGGGGATAATTTCAGTTGCATGGTATAAATAAATTAATAAAACCTATCTCTTGACGAAAAAGGGGAGATTGCCACACCCTTTCCCTGCTCAGCCCCTCCCAAAAAGGGTTCGCAATGACGATCTGGCTGAAATGAATAAATTAAAATTTTCAATCTCTTTACAAAAGAACTCCAGACCTGAAGGGTCTGAACTATAATAACCGTGGGTGACAACCCACGGGCAAGGAAAACACGCCGACCCTCAACACTGAAGGTGTTGAACAGCCGGCACTGAAACTCATCTTCAACCTACTCATTGGTTAGGGATTTAGCGAATGATTTTCCCTCCACGAGTTGCGCCATCCCTGGTTTTAGTTATTGGAGCCCTGGAGGCTTCTCCTTAGAATCGCTTCCTTAAAGCAAACAAGGCCCAAAAAGCAATTACGGCTAATATAATTAGCAAGATTCCATTCACCATATCCCCTAACAAAACATTTCCTGTACCGAATAGAAAACTATACACACCAATAACCCCGGTGCCAAATGCAAGGATTGCCGCCTGAAAGTCAAAGTAACCAGTGGTATCTACTTTTTCCCCTGTACTTCCTATTAAATTATGTATCCTTTTCCAGCCCGGTCCCGGAGCTTTTGTCTTTTTCACAAAAGAAATAAGAACGGATTTTTCTGTAGGTGTAGAAAGATAGGCTGTCGAAACCCAACAAAATGACGTTACCAATATACCGACAATCAATTCCTCATGGGTTGCGAATGGTTCAAAATAATTGTCATGAACAAAGGCAAAATACAAGGCGGTAAGAAAAGATGCAGCCATTGCAGCGATCTCACTCATGGCATTGATCCTCCACCAGTACCAGCGTAAAATATAAATCAAGCCTGTTCCAGCACCTATTTGTAACAAAATACTAAAAGTCTGTAGGGCATTCTCCAAATGTAAAGCCACATATCCACCCAGAACCATTATCAAAACGGTAGCTATCCTACCTACAGCTACCAGGTGTTTCTGTGTGCTGTCGGGTTTTATAAACCTTAGGTAAAAATCATTGACCATATACGATGCCCCCAGGTTTAGCATGGTGGATAGAGTGGACATATAAGCTGCGACTAAAGAAGTTACCACCAAGCCCATGATCCCAACAGGCATAAAGGATAACATCGCAGGATAAGCCATATCATCCTGAACGATCGATGCGTCAGCGTTAGGAAATGCTGCTTGAAGGGAAGCCATGTCCGGGAAAACGATAATGCTACACAAGGCTACCAATATCCAAGGCCATGGTCTGATGGCATAATGAACAATAGTGAAAAACATAACTGATGACAATGCATTCTTTTCATCCTTTGCAGCGAGCATCCTTTGGACAATAAACCCACCACCACCAGGCTCAGATCCCGGATACCATACAGACCACCATTGTATAAATAATGGAATAAGAAAAATGGTTAGAAATATTTCTCTATTGGCCAGATCAGGAATAAAATTAAGCTTGTCTACAATTAATTCGTGATTGACAAGATTATCAAGTCCACCGATAGCGGGATGATTAACGGCTACCCAGGCAGCTGCAATAGCACCTGCCAAAGACAATATAAATTGGATGAAATCTGTAAATACAACACCTCGCAAACCTCCCAATGAACTGTATATAACAGTAACGACACCTGAAATTAATAAGGTTGCTATTGGGCTTATCCCAAGCAACACCCCTCCAATCTTTATCGCTGCAAGAGACACGCCTGAAATGATCACCACATTGAAAAACAATCCTAGAAAAATCGCCCTAAACCCCCTCAAAAAAGAGGCCGTTTTGCCACTGTAGCGCAATTCATAAAATTCTATATCTGTCAATACACCAGACCTTTTCCAAAGTTTGGCAAAGAAAAACACAGTTAACATTCCTGTCAATAAAAAACTCCACCATACCCAGTTTCCTGATATACCATTTTTTCTGACGATATCTGTAATAAGATTTGGCGTGTCAGTGGAAAACGTAGTCGCCACCATAGAGGTGCCTAATATCCACCAAGGAAGGTTCCCTCCTGCTTTAAAAAATTCATTTATATTTTTGGATGATTGTCTGGAACTGTACAATCCTATCCCCAATGAGACAGCAAAAAAAGCGACCAATATCAACCAATCAATTCCTTGTAAAAGCATAATTTATATTTGTAATTGGGTATAGTTTAACTTTGAAATACACAATAGAGCTTCTACTACTTTCTGTAACCACTTCAAAATCATTGAATCGACGCTACCTCCACACTACTACAGCTATGAATAGCCCTGGTAACCGATTCAATTAAATTTTTTGTGCTATCAACAATCATTTCGAAACCTACAACATAATCCGATTTGGGTGATTCATTATTTTCTAACAGGTACATTTATACCGCAATTAATCTGTGCCTGGTCTAAGGCCATTCCTATAAACATGGGATAACTCCAGCTTTTATACCTCCCCCATATATCTCCTGAATATCTTGGGAATATTTCTTTTGTAATTATAGGGATTAATGGTTTCGCTTTGACTCCTAATCGCCGAACACTAATTGCAGCCTGTAAAACCTGAACTTCATCTTCAAGTAAAAGCAGCTTACTTAACACATTATAAGCAACTTTATTTTCTTCAAATTTGATAAGAATTTCAGCTGCTTTAGCGGAGACAGCTGGCACCTTGTCTGACAACATTTCTTGTATTTTGGGTGTTAATTCGCCAATATCTCCCTTGTATGCATCTATTCCTATAAGGGCCCAAAACCGGACTGCTTCCATTTCACTCTCCAAGTAAGGAATAACAGCCGAAAGTTCATTGATCTTCCCTACCATTTTGGCCACTTTTAATACTTCCTTAAAGGATGCTGTAGAATACGCCCTGCTTATATCATAAACGCTTGAATTGGTTTGGCTCGCCTGCTGCATCATAATGCCCTCTGTGAGCAAACCTGTATCCCTATTTCGAATCATCCATTCATCCAGTTCTCCAGCCAGTTGATCTAGCCTATCTTTCAATTCTGGCATAGAAGCCAAGTTATTTTCTTCCAGGGGATCTGTCTCTAAATCATATAGAATCTCAACGGGCTTGGTAGCGTACATTTTTTTTGCTGCATCCGGTAACGCTCCAGCATCTCTGAGCCTGTTCATTTCAGCGTAACTCCCACCTTTGTTAAAAATAAGTGCATTTTGAAAATAGGGCAATTGGGGCATAAAATGACGGATATATAAATACCGACCATCATAAACCGACCTTGCTACTTCATAGCAGTCATCTGCCCTGTCTCGATAGCCGAATACATATATACTTTCTTCTTTCCCCAAAAAATCTATTCCCTCCATCATTTCAGGAATATTGGCTCCTGCTAAAGAAAGGGTAGTCGGAGCAAAATCAACAAAGCTAACCAGCCTATCAGATGTTGAACCAGAAATATTTTCTACCAGATGCTGGTATTTTTCAGGAACATGAAGAATAAGAGGAACTTGTAACCCGGCATTGTCAAGCCAACGTTTGTGCCCTGGCAAGCCATGTCCATGATCAGAGAAAACAAAAACGATTGTCTCTTCTAGTAGTCCATCTGCTTCCAGCTGACTTAACAAATCTTTCACTTGCCCATCAAATACAGCCAGCAAATCATACATATGGGCCCATATTTCCCGCATTTTGGGACTGTCTGGCAAATGTGGCGGAAGAACTGCCTTTGCAGGATCATGAAACGCTGTTAGGCTATATGTGTCAGAAGGCCGCAAAGCGTTAGTAGGTCCTTCATGGGTAATCATAAAGTTAAACACGCTAAAAAAAGGCTTGCCTTCCGGCCGATTTCTCCAATGGGCCTCTTTACTACTTTCATCCCACCTGCCTTCATGGTTGAAATTATAGTCTGTCTTTACATTGTTACTTGTATAATAACCAGCCTCTCGTAACACTTCAGGCAGTATTTTCATCTGCTCGGGTACTGGTATTGCAGATCTTAGGTGTTGTGTGCCTAGGGAAACAGCATACATTCCTGTAATCAAGGTTGAGCGCGCTGGTGCACATATTGGAGCATTTGAATAGACCTGTGTAAATTTAATACTGTTTGCAGCCAGCCGGTCGATGTTAGGTGTAGTGGCGTATTCGTCCCCATAGCATCCATATATCGGTCCCAAATCTTCATGAGAAATCCATAATATATTTGGTTTCCCAACTTCCTTATGGCTATTCTTACAAGCCATACAACTCAGAAGAAGGAAGAGATAGAGGATTCTTTTCATTGATCTATTTAATAAAGGCACAATCTAATTGAAAAAAACACTTATTTACTGATCCAAGGTCTCTTTTTTTATTCCACCCGAATTTCCTTTCTTAAAATTTTACCCGTTATCATCCCTGTATGCTCACCCTCATTAATGACACACTCTCCGTTAATATATAAGTATTGTACTCCAGATGCTTCTTCATAAGGCTGATCAAAAGTAGCCATCTCTTTAAATTTTCCCGGATCAAATAAAACTAAATCAGCATAATTGCCCATTTTGATAAAACCTCTGTTTGGGATCCTAAAAATTTCAGCAGTATGGCCTGAGGACTGATAAATGGCCGTATGCATTTCCATCCAACTCAATTCCTGCGCATAATGGCTGATTTTTCTAACGAAAGAACCAAATTTACGGGGATGCCCGGAGGAAGCATCTGAACCTGTTACTACCCAAGGTTGCAACATGAAATTCTTAAGGTCATCTTCTTTCATATTATAAGAGATAACACTGACATTATCCTCTTCCTTTAAAAGTACCAGCACAGCTTCAGGCTCCGGTAGCAACCGGGATTGAGCAAATTCCTTCAAGCTTAAACCTTCCAAAGTGGGGTTGGTCGTTTCTGAAAAGACCAGGGCCTCAGCTCCTCCTCTTTTGCGAATATTGTCTTTAACCTCCAGAAGTAGCCTTGCCCGAATTTCCCTGCTGTCCAATCGCTCACCGAAAGCCTTTCTTCCTCCATCCTCCGCCCATCTTGGAATCATTGTAGCCCTCAAACTGGTTTTAGATGCCAAATAAGGATACTGGTTGGCTGTGATGGTGACGCCTTCTTCTTCAGCAGATTTTACCAAATCAATAACAACTTTACTTTGACCCCATACATCTGTGCCCAAAGCCTTTATATGAGATATATGAACAGGAATACCTGCATGCTTACTTATAGCAATAACTTCTTTGACGGCTGCTATCAAGCCGACACTATACGAACTTTCATCACGGATATGGCTATCATAAATACCACCATATCTGTGGGCCACCTCTGCCAATGCAATCAATTCGTCAAGGCCAGCAAAATTACCTGGCGCATAAAACAATCCTGTGGACAATCCAAAAGCTCCTTCCTGCATTGCATCCGCAACCATTTGTTTCATTTCTTTCAGCTCGGAATTGGTAGGGGCTCTTTTTTCCATTCCCATAACCATGCGTCTGATAGTGCCATGCCCTACTAAAAGTGCAACGTTAGGCCCGGTACCATTTCTTTCCCACTCATTTAGTTTTCTGCTTATTGGCAAAGGACTACCCCCGTCATTACCTCCAATGATAGTTGTCACTCCCTGCCTTAAAGCCGAAAGGACTGCATTTTGATCCTCCGAGGAAAGGTCACGATCGAGATGGGTATGAGGATCAATAAAACCAGGGGCTAAATACAATCCTTCTGCCCATAATTTTTCTTTGGCTTTTATCTCCACATCCTCCATTTCTCCCACATAACAGATGCGTTCTCCGCAAATACCTACCGCTTGTTGCCTTGGTGGTTCATTCTTACCTGAAAAAACCAATGCTCCTTCTATCAATAGGTCTACTTCTACTGTCTTTTTTTGGCAGGAAAGGGTAAATAAGCCCATCCCTATCCAAAAGAAACTGTTAGATCGCGCAAATCTTTTCAAAAAAACTAACATAGGCTATCAATCAACGGTTAGAGGTTATAGAAAACTTAATGTCGCCATGGAGTTTGTCTTCCTTCCACTTAAAACCCAGTCTATACAATTTCTCCCCGTGGTTGTGAAGTAATTTAGGATCCTCAATAGTTATTATTTCTACTGTAGCATCAAGTTTTTTCGGATCAAAACGGGTCTGAATAGTGAATCCATCTCCAGTGGTTTCTAATACTCCTGCCGACTTCAATTGGATAGGTAAGGCACTCATAAAATGAAAGCTCGTATTACCATTATTTTTATCTAGTTCAAAATGGTCCTTAATTGTTAAACCGGCTGTCCTTTTAAAAATATAGGACCTTTCCCAACTTTTTACTGCTGCTTCCGAATCAAAGCCTTCACCAATTGCCTCCGAGTTCCCGCGACCATTTTTAACGACTAACATTAGTTCGTCAGGGTGGGGATATTCTTTGCTGTGTAGCATCAAATTTGGATAAATTGTCTTATACGCGTCCAAATGCCCTTTTATTAATTCTGGCTTGGTATCCTGTCCATGACCAAGTCTGCTTGTTGCACAAATGGCTTTAATTTCAAATTGATCTGCATAATACAGGAACCTAACCAGGCTCTGTTCATCATCAGTGTCTCCACCAATATCTGTCAGTACAATAACTTCAGGTTTTTGCTGCCCTAAGGATCTACCTGAAATTAAAGGAGTCAATAATAATAATAATCCAATGGTCTTAAAAATGGAACTGAACATTTGGTTATTGTATTGTTATTTTGATAGTTAACATGTTCGCTATTCCCTCCTTTCGGTATTTTTTTAAAATATTGAACAAATATTTTAAAAAAATAAAATGGGGAGCTACTTAAGTTCTAATGCTTCTGTATTGACAAAGCTTTCCCCCCTGATAGCAATAAAATCTTCCAGCAATTCTTTTAGCTTTTCAGGATTTTCTTTGGCCAGATTAATTTGCTGTCCTATGTCTGTACTCAAATCATACAATTGAAATTCAGCATCATTCCCCAGTTCAATATTCACCATCTTGTTGACTGCAGGGCCTTTGTAGGGAGGTATAAGCACCCAGTCTCCTTTTCGAAAGGCTGTACGAGAAGTAGCTTCCAAAATAAGTGACTCTCTTCCTTTGTCAACTTTTCCAAGGAATACTTCAGAGAAATCTTCACCATCAGTCGTCCTTTCATCACTACCTACAAGAGCGGCCAAAGAGTTAAAAATATCAATCTGACTAACCATGGCATCGGTTGTTCCTGATTGAACAGTTCCTTTCCAATAACTAACAAATGGAACTCTAGTACCCGCTTCAAATAGACTGTACTTACCTCCTCTCATTGGTCCTGAAGGCGTATGGTCTCCAACTTTTTCTTCGGCATCGTCATAATAACCATCATTCAAAACCGGCCCATTGTCACTTGAAAAAATTATAAGGGTGTTTTCAAGCAATCCTTCTTGTTCTAATGTTTCCATAAACTGACCCACACACCAGTCCGCTTCCAAAATCACATCACCACGGGGTCCCATTCCTGACTTTCCTTCAAATCTCGGATGCGGTGTTCTCGGTACGTGGGGTTGTTGCAATGCGTAATACAGGAAAAATGGCTTTTCCTTGTTTTCTCTAACATAGGCTTGGGCCTTTTCTAAAAAATGATCTGCCATTTCTTCATCCACCCATTGGGCTTTTTCTCCTCCCTTCATGAATCCAATCCGAGGTATTCCGTTGACGATACTATTGTTATGCCCATGATGCCATCTCATTTTTAGCATTTCGGGATTGTCCTTTCCCGTTGGCTCACCCTCAAAGTTTTTATCATAGTTCACTTCAATAGGATCATTTGGATCCAGTCCTTCTACAAGTCCATTTTCAAGGTATACGGTGGGTACCCTATCTTGCGTAGCAGCCATTATATAGGAATAATCAAAGCCTACTTCATTTGGTCCCGGACTAACTTTTTCATTCCAATTAACCGATCCATCACCCAATCCTAAGTGCCATTTACCAACTACTGCAGTTGCATAGCCTTGGCTTTTCAGCATTTTAGGAATGGTCATTTCTGATGTCCCAATTAGTAAGGGTGCTGTACCCGGTAAAATTTTAGCATCTTTATTTCTCCAGGGGTAAGTCCCCGTTAATAAAGCGTACCTACTTGGTGAGCAAGTGGCAGAAGAAGCATATCCTGAAGTAAACTTTACACCACCATTGGCAAGGAAATCCATATTTGGCGTTTCTAGTAGACCTGCTTCGTAGGCACTCATGTCTCCATACCCCAGATCATCCATATAGATAATGACAATATTGGGTTTGTCAGGGGTAGAAACTTTATTATCTCCTGCGTTACACCCAAACAATAGAAGTACGGGGCATAACAAATAAAATAGACCAAGTAGTGCGTTTAGCTTCATAAATTGATAATTAATCAAATGCGGTTGAAATTTGAAAAAACAATATAGAAAAATATTGGGAAATCTCAGGCCAAATTCTTCTTAAGTGGCCACAGAGCGGAATAGCCTAATCAAAGGGGAAATTTGTATTACTTAAAATTTTGATAAATAACTAAAGCAAAATTAAATGATTCTGACTAGGTTTATTTCTGTAGCTTTTTGCTTTTATCAGTTGGTATATTCTCCATTAGTTTATGCCCAAGGCAGTACCAAACCCAATATAATCATCATCCTTGCTGATGATATTGGCTATGGGGATCTCGGAGGTATATATGGAGGAAAGGCCAACACCCCAAACCTGAATCGGTTAGCAGAAAAAGGAATGGTTTTCACAGATTTCCACAGCAATGGCGCCATGTGCTCCCCTACAAGGGCAGCGCTACTAACCGGGCGTTACCAACAAAGGGTAGGAATAGAGGATCCACTTCCCGGACATTGGCAGGAGCCCGGAAATGGTAGTGTTGAAGGAATAAGCGGTAAAAACCATAGCAAACCGGTGACCATCGCAGATTATTTAAAAACCTCAGGCTATTCTACCGCTTTTTTTGGTAAATGGCACTTGGGAAATCACCCAAATGCCAACCCAATCAATTATGGATTTGATGAATTTAGAGGATTGACCTCAGGTTGCGGAGATTATTTTAGTAAAATAGACCGGTATGGGTACCAGGACTGGTGGCACAATGATCAATTGACCTTTCAAGAAGGATATAGCACGGATGTGATCACGGAGAATGGAATTAACTTTATCAAGGAAAATAAAAACCAGCCATTCTTTCTTTACCTAGCACATCTGGGTGTACATTTCCCCTGGCAATCCCCGGAAGACGTCAATTTAAAGACTCGGGTAAAAGGAGAAGAATTCACCAGCAATAAACCAGGTTCTCATAGTAAATTGGGTCCTCACCAACCTAAAGACATTCCCGGAATTTTAATGGAAATGATTCAATCGCTAGATCGAAATATAGGGGTTCTTTTAGAATACCTTGAAGAAGAAGGTTTAGATAAAAATACATTGATAATTTTCACCTCAGACAATGGTCAATACCTTAATTATGATGGTGAAACCTGGCCTGAAGTGGGGTCCAATGGAATATTGAGAGGTGAAAAAGGAGACCTTTATGAAGGTGGACACAGGGTGCCAGCGGTCGCTTACTGGCCAGGAAAAATACCAGAGGGAACAATTTCAAATGAAACCTTAATGACTTTTGATATTTTGCCTACCATTTTAGATATTATTGAAAAGCCTCTTCCTAATCCAGAGAGTGCCTATGCTATAGATGGTAAAAGCTTCCTAGAAGTTTTTACCCAAAAAAGTACCCTAACTGAGAGAATACTATATTGGAAGACTCCGGAAGCCAAGGCCGCAAGAATGGGAGACTGGAAATTAATTTTCGACGAAAAAAATGAAGCAGGGGCACTGTATAATCTTAAAACAGACTTGTCTGAAAGTAAAGACCTTAAATCTGAAAATCCTGTGATTTTCCAGTCTATCTTACAATCCATCAAAAAATGGGAAAATGAGGTTGCTGTGAAAGATCGGATATCTTCTACAGCACAAAATTAATGCAGGTACTAAAGTTTAATTCGGATTTTAAAACCTGTTAAAAGTAATGGTGTCTGGCTAATGTAAGAAAGCTTCCTGCTAATTTTGAATCAGAATACTGTCCTAGGGTTCGTGGTGCCGTTGTGGCGATATGAAAATAGCAATGAAGTGACTGATTTGAGATTATTCCATCACGTAATAAAATGTCTATTTCCTATTTCGAGTTGATGTAATACTGTACCCATTTCATATAAAAATAAGCCCCAAAAATAAAAAAGGGATGCCATTAGACACCCCTTTTAAATTTCTAAGAAATATTAATTAGTTCATGTCCCAAAAGATATTTCGGGAAAGGTTATCATCAGCTTGAACCACTTGATAATTCACACTATTATAGGTCTGTTCAGAATCAGGATAAACCCATCGACTAGGAGGAAGGCTTTGTTGATTGGACTGGTCTTCCCAAAAATCAAGACCCAACATATCAATTCTTCTCAATTCTGCCCAGTTCTCATAGGGTTGAATAACATTAAAGTGCAGCCATTTTTGTTCGGCTATCAACCCCATCTTCTCCATTTGTCCAGTTGCCATGTCCCAACTGATATCAGGTGATGCAATATATCCTTCCACTATATCCGTGGTAGGTGCTTCCGGTGAAGGTGATACCCCATTATTGCTCATACCTCTAAGCATTTCATAATAGTCGACCGATTCTTTGATCGCTGTTTCATAATGCATTTGGGCCTGTGCATCCTGACCGGCACGCAGGTAATACTCAGCCGCCATCAAATGTACCTGGGAGGCATTTATCAACATGCCCGGAAAATACTGGTTTCTACTTATCGTAGACCGGTTATATATGGACAAGGTACCCGAACCAATCAGATTTGTTTGCTCTGAAGCGTTTAAAAAGGGATCTAAACCCATAAATTCTCCATTAACAGCCTGCTCGCCTGGTTCGAATACGTAAGTAAGCCTCGGGTCATCATTCCCTTTCATATGGTCTAAAATAGCCATGCCTGCTATATTACCATCCCAATCTTCCAGGCCACTTTGAAAGCTTGTAGCACCTATTAAGGTTCCCAGTGTATGAATCCTCATCATGATGTTTTCATCATTAGTGGTAACAATGGGATAATTGGCCGGATTGGACAATATAGCACTAATCTCAGAAGCCGCTCTTGATGAAAAGGTTGGGGCACCACTAACCCTGTTTAACATCCTAAATCTCAAGGAATTGATATACTTTAACCAGCTATCAATATCTCCCCGATTGATCAGGTCCTGGGTTTCAAAACCAGTTAGAATTCCTGGTTTTATATCTAATGTTCGCAATTCATCGGCAAATCCAGCCAAATCATCAAGCATCTTGGTATAAATTGCCTCGGGCGCATCATAGGCCGGATAAGAAATACCAAAGTCACCCCTGTTAGTACTTAACATGCCAGCCTCTGAAAAAGGAATGGCACCGTGTAAATCCACCATCTTCTGGGTATGGTCATACAGGTAGGTGGCCGCAGTAATCATAAATACCCTATTGTCTAGTTTGCCTTGATCAGATAAACCATCGTAAACCTTTTCCAATTCTCTGTATTGTGCTAGAAAATTGTAATAGTTGCTCCATCTACCACTAGTCGCCGATAATCCGGGCACATATTGGTTTTCCTCATTGGCCCAGCCAGCGGCCTGCGTGTACCTGTTAAGGGTTATCCTTAAAACTACAAAATAGTTGGTATAGCCAGGCAACACATAATCTCTATTGGCCATAACAAAGCCAGTAAACTGCTTTTCCACAGAGGTAGTCGATACCTTTGATGGGTCAGTATAACTTTCCTCAAATTCTGAATATTGACATCCTGACAAGCTAACCGCTAGTGCCAGAACAATCATCATTAATTTATTTTTCATGATTTCTTTAGATTAATTGGAAACAACGATTAGAACCTGGCCCTTAACATAAGTCCGATACTTCTGGTAGCAGGGTTGGTACCCGCACTGGTAAGTGTCTGGGTCCATCTTGATCCACCAGTCAATACTTCGGGATCAAGATCTTTTATGTTTCTGTAAAAGAAAAACAAATTCCTACCAAAAGCGGAGACCTGAATACTCGATGCCCCTAATCTGGAAGCAATACCATTAGGAATACTGTATGCCAAGGACAATTCTCTCAATTTAAAGTAAGTGTTTTCCTGAATATACAATTCGTATCTTGCCTGACTGTACTGAGGGCCACCCCAATTATAGGTCCTTTGGTAATACAAGGCTTGTGATATTACATTGGTATTGGGGTTACCATCAGCGGTGACACCATCTATTAACATGCCATCATTATGGACACTTTCTCCATTAGGACCCTGACTTTCGCTGGTTTGAACGCCGGTTTCAATACCATCCTCATCTGTATTGACATAATAAGATAGTCCGCCTCTTTCGGCATCCATATAATTTAAACTTTTCTCAGTTAACCCCCTACTGATCATCCAATTGATCCCGGTTGGCATTACATGTCCGCCAATTTGGAAATCTGCCAAAACATCTAAAGTGAAATTTTTATAATTTAGATTATTGAAAATTCCTCCTACAGCTTTGGGCATGGCATTGCCGGCCAGCATCCATTCGTTTCCATTTAATTTGTACATACCATTGGATTGAACTATTCTTTCCCCATTGGCATTTGTTTCCACAGGAGGAACAAAGAAATCTCCCATAGGTCGACCTACAACTGACCGAAGTTCTGCGGCACTACCGTCATAATTGGCATGAAGAAGTTCTGTTGCATTATTGGCCAGTTCCTCTACCATGTTCATATTTCTGGCGAAATTTACACCTGCCGTCCAGGTCAAACCCCTACTTTGGTAGATGGTTACATCTAAGGCGATCTCAATTCCCTTATTTCTTAGCGTACCAACATTCGCCAATATAGAACGTGCGCCTGAAGTAGGAGGCAATGTTAAAGGTAAAATTTGATCCCTGATCTGGGCATTGTAATAGGAGAAATTAAAATTTAACCTGCCACTGAACATTCTAGTGTCGAAACCGAATTCATATTCATACTTTTGTTCCGGTCGGATAAGATCATTCCCGTAACTACTAGAAATATTTGTAAAAATCACAGCAGAACCACCTGGCTGCTGTTCCCCAAGGGTACCTTGACTGTAGGCAACATTTGCCCGGTATGTATCAGGATAATTTCCCACAATACCC
>Ga0105054_10001317_pt1 | contig 40840 bp, 38 predicted proteins | sample BON02_FD_78091 | JGI IMG/M metagenome (GOLD analysis project Ga0105054, IMG submission 78091) | Freshwater microbial communities from Lake Bonney liftoff mats and glacier meltwater in Antarctica - BON-02 (megahit assembly) | ecosystem: Environmental > Aquatic > Freshwater > Ice > Glacier...
GGGCCATACGCAGACGGGCGGCGTTCAGTTCGGTTCCGGAGCGGTCGTAATGCGCCTGCAGGATGGCGCGCGCATCGTCGCGAATGTCAATGCGCGTGTCAAAGGCGGCGGCGATGCAGTCTGCCGTGATGTCGTCATGCGTTGGTCCGATGCCCCCCGAGGTAAAAACCTCGTCATGGTTTGCCGAGAGCGCGCGGACCGCGGCGATGATCACGTCGCGCGAGTCGGACACCACCCGCACTTCGCGCAGGTCGATGCCGGCGCGGGTCAATTCACCGGCCAGAAAGTGCATGTTGGAATCGCGGGTACGCCCGGACAGGATTTCGTCCCCGATCACGATCATAGCCGCGGTAGGCATGGCGGCGGTGGGGTTTGGCATCCGGTGCTCCTTTGTTACGCTTGCGGGGATGGTATAGGTCCGTCGCGGTGGCAATTCCACTGTTGAACGGGACTGCGGGGCAGCGGCCCTAGATTCTGCCGCTGATTTGTCTTATCTGACCCGGAACGGGAAAGGGACCAAGCCGTGGATGAACGCAGGGGGCGCCTGACACGCGATGGGATCAGGATCTATGACAGGTCGGATTTTGCCGGGATGCGCACGGCCGGACAGGTTGCGGCGGGGATTCTGGATGAGATCGCGGCCCATGTCTTTGTCGGGCAGACGACCGGAGAGATCGACCGCCTGATCACCGGCATGGTGGAGGCTGCGGGGGCTGTCTCGGCCACGATCGGCTACAAGGGCTATCAGCACGCGTCGTGCATTTCGGTCAACCATGTGGTCTGTCACGGGATTCCGGGCGACAAGTCCTTGAAAGACGGCGATATTCTGAACATCGATGTCACGGTGATCGTCGATGGCTGGTATGGCGATACCTCGCGGATGTATGTGGCCGGGCAGCCCAACCGCAAGGCAGAGCGGCTGATGCAGGTGACGCATGATGCGCTGATGTCGGGCATTGCGGCGGTGAAGCCGGGAAATACCTTTGGCGATATCGGCCATGCGATCCAGACCCATGTCGAGGCGGCGCGCATGTCCGTCGTGCGCGATTTCTGTGGTCACGGGCTGGGCCGGGTGTTTCATGCGCCGCCCAATGTGCTGCATTATGGCCGGGCGGGCACGGGGCCGCGTTTGGAAGAAGGCATGTTCTTTACCATCGAGCCGATGGTCAATCTGGGCCGGCCCGAGACCAAGGTTCTGGCCGATGACTGGACTGCGGTGACGCGGGACAAATCCCTGTCGGCGCAGTTCGAGCATTCGGTGGGGGTCACGGCGGATGGTGCCGAGATTTTCACCCTGTCGCCTGCGGGCAAGTTTCACCCGACCTGGGGCTAGGATTGAGCGCGGCGCGCTGGCTGGTTCTGATTGCTGCCTGCGCGTTGGCTCTGCTGGCGGTGTACCGGCTTGAATCCGATAGCAGCGGCCTGACCCGCACCACGCTGATGGTCGATACCACGCCGGCGACGGTCTGGCGCCTTGCGGGGGCGGGTGACGCGCCGGTGGTCGTCATTGCGCATGGATTTGCCGGGTCGCGTCAGTTGATGGACAGCTTTGCGCTGACCTTGGCGCAGGCGGGGTATATCGCGGTCAGTTTCGATTTTGTCGGGCATGGCCGCAATCCGGTGCCGATGTCGGGCGATGTGACCGTGGTCGAGGGCACGACGCGGGTGCTGATGGACGAACTGGGCCGGGTCAGCGATGCGGCACTTGCCTTGCCGGGCGCGGATGGGCGGCTGGGGCTGGTCGGGCATTCGATGGCCTCGGATGTGGTGGTCCGACAAGCTATCCGCGATCCGCGCGTGGGCGCGGTTGTTGCGGTGTCGATGTTTTCCACCGCGCTGACGGCGGATGAACCTGCGAATCTGCTGGTCATTGCGGGCGAATGGGAGGGGATGCTGGCGAATGAGGCGCTGAACGCGCTGCGGCTGGCTGATCCTGCGGCGGCGTTGGGTCAAACGGTAGGTGATCCGGCTACGGAAACCGGACGACGTGCGGTGCTGACGCCAAATACCGAGCATGTGAGCGTGCTTTATGCCCCTGCCACGCTGCGCGAGACGCGCGGCTGGCTCGATCTGAGTTTTAGTCGTGACAGTGACGGGCCGGTGGTCCGCAGGGGCGGCTGGATTGCGTTGCTCATTGCGGCGGTGGTGGCGCTGGGCTGGCCGCTGGCCGGGTTGGCGCGTGGGCTGCGTGCGGCGGGGCCGCCGGTGCGGTTGTCGCGGGGTCTGTTCCTGCTGGCGGTGCTGGGGCCTGCACTGGCGACGCCATTGCTCCTTTGGCCCTTTGACAAGCGGTTCCTGCCGGTGCTGGTAGCCGACTATCTGGCGCTGCATTTTCTGGTCTATGGGCTGTTGGGGCTGGCCCTGCTGGCCTATGGCCGCGCGGTCAGGGTTGATGTGACTGCGGTGGTTTTGGCCGCTGTCGTGGCGCTGTTCGGCATCGGGTTGTTCGGCGGGATGCTCGACCGCTATGTCGCGGCGTTCTTTCCCACGATGGAACGGGCGGCGATCATTGCGGCGATGGCCGTGGGTGCGGTGCCATTCATGCTGGCGGATGCGTTTCTGACGGAAGGCGGGCGCGCGCCGCTGTGGCGGGTGCTGCTGGTGCGGGGAATGGCGCTGGCCTCGCTCGGGCTTGCTGTGGCGCTGGATTTTGACCGGTTGTTCTTTCTCGTCATCATCCTGCCGGTGATTCTGGTGTTTTTCCTGCTGTTCGGCACGGTTGGCGGTTGGGTGGGCCGCGCGTCATGGCGGCCTGCGGCGGCGGGAATCGGGTTGGGTGTGTTCCTCGCCTGGGCGCTGGGCGTGACATTTCCGCTGTTCGCAGCATGAGGTAAGGTGGGTTTCAACCCACCCCCCTTGGCCGCTTAGGGCGCTGTCATCAGCGTGATGAACGTATCGCCATAGCGCCGGCTGTCACGCGGGGCGAAACCCGGTGGCGCGGGTTGTGGGCTGTTTTCCTCCCACACGATCAGCGCGCCGGGCGCGATCCAGCCGGTTTTCTGCGCTGATAACAGGGCAGCGAGGCCGAGGCCCTGCCCATATGGCGGGTCGAGAAAGATCAGGTCATGCGCTGTGCCCGGATTGGGCGGAAGATGGGTGGCGTTCAGCCCGAGGAAGCTTGTGTCGCCTTCGCGCCCGGTCTTGCGGATATTCTCGCGGATCAGCCGGGCTGCGGGTTTGCCGTCATCGACAAAGGTCGCATGCGCCGCGCCGCGTGACAGCGCCTCAAGCCCGAGTGCGCCAGTGCCTGCGAAGAGGTCGAGGACGCGGGCGCCCGTGACCGGGTCGCCAAAGCGCCCGCCTTGCAGCACGTTGAACAGTGCCTCGCGCACCCGGTCGGATGTGGGGCGCAGATGTGCGCCGGGGTCGCCTTTGCCGACTTCGGCGAGGGTCAGGCCGCGATGGGTGCCGCCGATTATTCTCACGCTTTCAACAGCGCCTTCATGTCGGTGGCGGGGTCGGTGACGACGTTGGGGGGCGGAGATTTGCCCATGTCGATCAGGCGTTTGCCGATCATGTAGGCGCGGCTGTCGTTCATCGCGTCCACGGCGATGAGCGTGCCGTCGCGGTAATACCAATGCGATTGCGCGCCGTCCCCCTGCCGCACATGCACCGCGTCATAGCCGGTGTTCAGCCCGGCGATCTGCAGTTTGCAGTCATACTGATCGGACCAGAACCATGGCGCGGGGTGGTAATCGACCTCCTTGCCCATGATGTTCTGTGCCACCACCTCGGCCATGTCGATGGCATTGCCCACGCTTTCGAGCCTGATGCGCGCCCCATGAAACTGGCATGAGGCGCAGTCGCCTGCGGCCCAGATATGCGGGTCCGAGGTGCGTCCCTTCAGGTCGGTGGCGATGCCGTTGTCGAGCGCCAGACCTGCCGCCTCGGCCAAGGTTGTCGCCGGGGTGATGCCGACGCCGACGACGGCAAAATCGGCAGGAATTTCTGAGCCATCGGTCAGGCGCGCGCCGGTGACGTGGTCCTCGCCCAAGAGCCGGTCAAGGCCCGCACCTTCGCGGATCACCACACCGTGCGACAGATGCAGCGTGCGGATATAGTCGGAGGTTTCGGGTGCTGCGACCCGTTGCAGGATGCGCGGGGCCATTTCGATGACGGTGACGAGCAGCCCCTTTTTGGCGCAGACCGCCGCCGCCTCAAGCCCGATATAGCCGCCGCCGATGATCAGGACGCGGCGTCCGGGAATCAGTTCGGGGGCCATCCGGTCGGCATCGGTGAGGTCGCGCATGGTATAGACGCCGCCCAGATCGCCGCCCATCGCTGCGGGCAGGCGGCGCGGGACCGAGCCGGTGGTCAGTGCCAGATGGTCGTAATGCAGCACCGCGCCGGAGCCGAGCGTGACGGTCTGTGCTGACGGGTCGATGGTGGTGGCCTGTTCCGAGAGCCGCAGGGTGATGTTGTGGTCGGCGTAAAAGGCCAGCGGGCGCAGGTAGAGCCGTGCCTGGTCCATTTCGCCCAGCAGGTAGGACTTGGACAGCGGCGGGCGCTGGTAGGGTGGCACGGATTCGGCCCCGACCAGCGTGATCTGCCCGTCGAAGCCATCGGCCCGCAATTTCGCGACGAGCGCACAGCCGGCCTGTCCGGCCCCGATGACGATGACATGTGACATGCGAATTATGCCTCTTTCCTGTGGTCCAACTGCGCGCTGACCCTATATGGCAGCCGGTGAGACGCAATTGCCAAAAGAGGATGCCTTATGACGATTTCGACTGGTGACACGCTGCCTGACGCCACTTTGCTGCGGATCGGAAACGAAGGGCCGGAGCAGGTGGCGCTGAAGGACAAGCTTAAAGGCCGCAGGGTGGTGATTTTTGGACTGCCGGGCGCCTATACCAGCACCTGCACCATAGCGCATGTGCCCTCTTTCATCAGCACCCGCGACGGATTTGCCGCCAAAGGCGTGGATGAGGTGATTTGCGTCAGCGTCAATGACCCGCATGTGATGAAGGCCTGGGGCGAGAGCACCGGGGCGACGGCTGCGGATATCACCATGCTCGCCGATGCCGACAGCAGCTATACCAAGGCGATCGGGATGGCCTTTACCGCGCCGGTGGCAGGATTCTTTGACCGGTCGCAACGCTACGCGCTTTATGCCGAGGATGGCGTGGTCAAGGTTCTGAACATCGAAACCGGGCGCGGCACCTGCGATATTTCGGGCGGTGAGGCGCTGCTTGAGGCGATCTGAGGCTTTGCGTGGGCGCAATTTCGAACCGTAAAAGTCTGTCAAATTTTCCTGAAATTGCTTCAGGCGCGGGGTGGCATGGGCTGCCCCGCCAGCTGATCCATCTTTGTGGCGAGTTTGATGTCGAGTTCGGAGAGGCCGTCCACGTCATGCGTGCTAAGCGTGACCTTGACGGTCTTGTAGACGTTGAACCATTCGGGGTGATGGTTGAGCTTTTCCGCCCAGAACGCGGCGCGGGTCATGAATCCGAAAGCCTCGACAAAGTTCAGAAACTGATAAGAGCGGGTGATCGCGTCGCGCCCGTTGACCAGTTCCCAGCCATTGGCGAGCAACGGGTCCAGTTGTGCGGTGCGGTCGGTATCCGTGAGACGGTCGGTCATGGCTGTTCCTCGATCTGGGCCCGCCGGAACGGGCCATAGCGCGTCAGCACCTCGATCTCGTGATCGACGGCGGCGCGTTCCTCTTCAAGATAGCGCGCAACGGCGTCGCGGAAACCGGGGTCGCCGATCCAGTGAAGCGAATGGGTGGCGACCGGCATATAGCCGCGCGCGAGTTTATGTTCGCCCTGCGCCCCGGCCTCGACCCGGTGCAGCCCGTGGGCCAGCGCGTAGTCGATGGCGCGGTAATAGCAGAGTTCGAAATGCAGATGCGGGTAGTGTTCGGCGCAACCCCAGTAGCGCCCGTAGAGCGTGTCGCGCCCGATGAAATTGAGCGCGCCGGCGATGGGCCGCCCGTCCCGGTAGGCCAGCACCAGCAGGATATCGTCGCGCAGCGTGGCTTGGGCGCGGTTGAAAAAGGCGCGGGTGAGGTAGGGCGTGCCCCATTTGCGGCTGCCGGTGTCCTGATAAAACTCCCAGAACGCATCCCAATGTGCGGGGGTGATCTGATCGCCGGTCAGACAGCGGATATCGCCGCCAAAATCATTGGCCTCGGCCCGTTCCTTGCGGATATTCTTGCGTTTGCGCGAGGAGAGGCTGGCGAGGAAGCCGTCGAAATCGGTGTAACCGGCGTTTTCCCAATGGAACTGCTGTGAGGTGCGCCGCAGGAGGCCGATTTCCTCGCCTGCGATCGCCTCTGCTTCGGTGCAGAAGGTGACGTGAAGCGAGGAGATGCGGTTATCGGCGGCGATCTGCACGGCACCCTGAATCAGCGCGGCCATCCCCTCGGCCTCATGCCCCGGACGGGTCAGGAAACGCCGCCCGGTGGCAGGGGTGAAGGGCACGGCCATTTGCAGCTTTGGATAGTAGCGCCCGCCCGCCCGCTCAAACGCCTGCGCCCAGTTGTGGTCAAACATGTATTCGCCTTGCGAGTGCCCCTTGGCATAGAGCGGGGCCACGGCGATGATCTGGCCGTCTTTCTCGGCGCTCAGATAACGCGGTTGCCAGCCGGTGCCGGTGCCGACAGAGCGGCTGTCCTCCAGCGCCTTGAGAAAGCGCCAGGTGGTAAAGGGGTCATGGGGTGCCCTGCCATCGGCGGTTTCGGGACAGGCGCAGGCATCCCACACCTCTGCACCGATGCCGGCGAGGGTCGTGTGGGTGGTGATGGTGATTTCGGCTGTGGTCTTTCCGCTCATGTCGGGCAAGGTGGCGTTTGCGCGGGCAGGGTCAAGCGGGATAACCTTCGAAAGTGATGTTCTGTGCGATCCGCCGCGCCGCTGCCTCTGCCTCTGCCGAGCGGATGGTCCAGCAGAGCACGGCGGCGCCCGCGGATTTGAGGTGGGCAACGCGGGGCCGGTCCAGATCAAAGGCCTCGTGGCTGATGAAGCACGATGTCGTGCGGTCGTAATCGGGGATGCCGCGCAGGCGGGCGCAGACGGCGGCGGGCAGGGGTGCCCAGGAGAGGGGTTTGTAGGCGGAGGTGGTCAGGCCGCGTGGCAGGTCGGGGGCGAGACTGGCCATTTCGATAATTGAATGCGGGTTGAAGGACATGATAGCGACGGGTCCGGTGTAGGATTGGAGCGCGTCGGCGGTGGCCTGTTCCAACGGTCCGACATTGGGGCCCATTTTGCCATCCTGATCCTTGATTTCGATCAGGAGTGCCACGCGCCCGGCGATGATGTCGAGCACTTCGCAGAGGGTCGGGATGCCTTCGTCACCGTGCAGGAGCGGGATCGTGCCAAGTTCGGCTGCGGTGCGCAGAGCGACGGCACCGCGTTGTCCGGTCAGCCGGCGCAGGTCGTAATCGTGGATCACCATCGCCTGACCATCTGCGGAAAGTTGCAGGTCAATCTCGATCCCATAGCCTGCATCGACGGCGGCACGGATGGCCGCGCGGCTGTTTTCCGGGCGACCTTGGGTTTTGTCATGATAGGCGCGATGCGCGATGGGGCGTGTCAGGAATGCGGCGGGCAGGATCATTTGATCTGAAAGATCCCCTCGATCTCGACCGCGACGCCAAAGGGCAGGCTGGCCACACCGACGGCCGAGCGGGCGTGACGACCGGCATCACCCAGCGCCGCGACCATGAAGTCGGAGGCGCCGTTGACCACCTTTGGCTGGTCGGTGAAATCGGGGGTGGAGTTGACGAAAGCGGTCAGTTTGATGACCCGGACCAGCCGGTCAAGATCGCCGCCGCAGGCCGCCTTGACCTGTGCCAAGAGGCTGATCGCGCAGGCGTGCGCTGCTGCTGCGCCATCCTCGGTCGCCATATCCGCGCCGAGCCGCCCGGTGATGAAGCCGCCGGGACCATTGGAAATCTGGCCCGAGACATGCACCAGATCGCCCAGCACCACGAAGGGCACATAATTGGCCGCAGGTGCGGGCGCTGCAGGCAGGGTCACCCCCAGCGTGGCCAGTCGGGATTCGAAGATACCGCTCATCTGATTATCCTTTTTGCCGTTTGGCGCGACGCTAGCCCCGATGCCGGGGCAGGGCAATCACGTCTCGCGGAAGGCGCGGGTGAAATAATCTGTCAGCGGTTTGAGCAGGTAATCGAGCGGGCTGCGTTCATCCGTGCTGATGAAGGCGTCAACGGGCATGCCGGGGATCAGGGTCACATCGTCGGGAAGCCGGTCGATCTGCCCCTCGTCCAGTTCGATCTGGGCGCGGTAGTAGGAGATTTGCGAGTTTTGATCGGTGAAGGAATCCGCCGAAATCTGGATCACCCTGCCGGTAAGTTCGGGTGTGCGCCGCTGATCGAAGGCGGAAAAGCGCAGGGCGACCTCCTGACCCAGAAAGATCTGGTCGATGTGGATCGGTTCGACCTGTGTGGCGATGATCAGGGGCCGGTCCTGCGGCACGAGGTAGAGCACCGGATCGGCGGCGCGGATCACGGAGCGCGGCGCAAAGACCTGCATGCCGTAGACCACGCCGGACACCGGCGCGCGGATGTCGAGCCGGTCGAGCCGGGTGGTCAATGTGCGCCGCTGTTCGGAGAGTTCGATTTCGTTGAATTGCAGGTCGCGCAGCCGGGTGATCGCCTCTTCGCGGCGGGCGGAATCGATGCGCAGAATCTCGATGTCGATCTCGGTGATCCGCCCCTCGGCCTGGGCTTTTGAGGCGGTCAGTTCGCCCGCCTGTCCGGCAAGGCTCGCCGCCTCGCGTTGCAGGGCGAGCACGCCGCTGACCTGGGCCAGACCCCGGTCGAGCAGGGATTGCTGGCTGACCAGTTCCTGATTGATGAGGTCAAGTTGCGTCTGCAATGCGGCCTGCTGCGCGTCGATACCGTCGATCTGGTTGGTGATCTGGTCGCTGCGGCGGGCGAGCTGCTCTTTCTCCTGCGCTTCGGATTCCATCCGCGCCTCGAAAAGCCGCTCTTGCCCCTGCATCAGGTCCGGCGCCACGCTGCTGCCGCTGTCGATCAGCAATGGATCAAAGGTCAGCCCTGCGGCATTGTCACGCTCTGCCTCGAAACGGGCGCGGCGCGAGAGAACCTCGAACAATTGTCCTTCGACAACAGACAGTTCAGATTGCAGCGACTCTGCATCCAGCCGGATCAGCAGATCGCCCTGCGCCACGAGGTCACCCTCGCCGGCAAGGATTTCGGCGACGACACCGCCATCGGGGTGCTGCACGATCTGCCGGTTCTGGTCCACCTCGATGCGGCCGCTGGCGATGATCGCGCCGGTGATCCGGGCCATGACCGACCATGTGCCGAAACCGCCGACCAGCACCAGCAGCGTCAGGATCCCGCCGATCAGCGGACGGCGCGCGGACCAGCGGGCGCGAATGGCGCGCTCGTCGCTCATGACACACCTCCGGGGCCTTTGGGGTCGGTGATATCGCTGTGGTTTTTCAACGTTCGCTGCATCACCTCGGCCTTTGGTCCAAAGTCGCGGCGGGAGCCATTCTCGATCACCAGCAGCAGGTCGCATTCCTGAATCGCGGCGGGCCTGTGCGCCATGATCAGCACGCATTTGCCCTCGGCCTTCATCGTGCGGATTGCGGCGTTGAGCGCGAGTGAGCCGTCATTGTCGAGGTTGGAATTGGGTTCGTCCAGCACCAGCACGACCGGGTCGCCATACATGGCGCGCGCGAGGCCGATCCGCTGGATTTGTCCGCCGGAAAGCCTGCCGCCATTGGCGCTGACCCTTGTGTCATAGCCATCGGGGAGTTTGAGGATCATTTCATGTGCGGCAGCCTTTTTCGCGGCGCGCACCACCTCTGCCGCGTCGGGTTTGGCGGCGAGTCGGGCGATGTTTTCGGCAATGGTGCCGTCAAAGAGCGTGACCCGCTGCGGCAGGTAGCCGACATGCTGTCCCAGCACGTCGGGGTCGTATTGATCGAGCGCGGCACCGTCGAGCCGGACCTTGCCACCCGCAGGTTTCCAGAGGCCGGTCAGTGCCTTGGCCAGCGTCGATTTGCCCGCGCCGGAGATGCCGATGACACCCACCGCCTGACCGGGGCTGACCGAAAAGCTGATCATGCGCAGGGCCGCCTGCTGTTCGCCGGGCGGCACGATGGTGAGTTGTTCGACATCGAGCATGGCGCGGGGTTTGGGCAGGGCGGTGCGCGTGGGTTCGACCGGCACCTCGCCCAGCAGGATGGTGAGGCTACCCCAGGCCTCGCGCCCGCGCTGAAACAGCGCCCATTGCCCGACGATTACTTCGATCGGGGCGAGGGCCCGGCCGAGCAGGATCGTGCCCGCGATCATGGCGCCGGGGGTGAGTTCGTTTGCCAGCACGAGATAGGCACCCAGACCCAGCATCGCCGATTGCAGGAAAAGCCGGAACGCCCTGATCAGCGCCGCGAAAAAGCCGGACGCATCCGCAGCACCGATGGAGCGGTCGAGCGAGCGCCCGCGCGCCAGTTGCCAGCGCGCCAGCGCCGCGCCGCGCATGCCGAGCGATTGCACCATCTCGGCCTCTTGCCGGATCTGGCCGCCGATCTGTTCGGATTGCAAAGTGGCGGCATTGGCCTGTTCCAGTGGGCGGCGTGCGGTCAGGTGATTGGCGATCGCCAGCACGAGCAGGACCGCAGCGCCGATCAGGCCAAGGATGCCGAGCGCGGGGTGAAAGATGAAAATCCCTAAGAAAAACAACGGTGCAAAGGGCAGATCAAAGGCCGCCATCAACGCGGGCGAGGTGATGAGCCGCTGCACCGATTCCAGATCGCGCAGGCCGGTCGATGCCTCGCGCGGGGCGCGCCGCGACGACGTGCCGCGCAGGGCGGCGGAAAAGACCCGCTCGTCGAGACGCGCCTGAAACCGCGCGCCGATCCGTCCCATGATCCGTCCGCGCACCAGATCGAGGATACCCATCGCCACGTAGAGAAAGGCGATCAGCACGGAGAGCGCGATCAGCGTTTCGAGCGAGCGGGACCCAAGAACCCGGTCATAGACATTGAGCATGTAGAGCGGCCCGCTCAGCATCAAGGCATTGACGAAAAAGCTGAAAATCCCGACGGACCAGTAGAGCGCGCGGCTTTCCTTGCGGGCCTCGCGCAGTTCGGTCGCCCCTCTCAATTCTGTTTCGCGGGACATGCGCGTCTTTCCGCCAAGGGCGTTTGTTTCTCTCCCCAGCCTTGTGGCATATTGGGGATGAATAGTCTGTTTCCAAAAATGGCACCAGATGTACCATTCTGCCCGAAAAGGGCGTGATTGTTTCACGAGACTGACCTAAGTCACTGTCCGAGGTCAGAGCAAGTCAGGATTTCAAGTGCCGGGTCATTTCAATTCGCGTGTATTCGTTGTTGTCACACCCCTGTTTTTGGGCCTGCTCGCGGGGTGTTCCATCGCGCCCGAAGGTACCGAGATTCATGACCCATATGAGGCGGTGAACCGGCAAGTTCATGATTTCAACAAGGATGTCGATCAGGCCGTGCTGCGCCCGCTGAGTCGGGGGGCGGCGGAGTTGCCGGTGGAGCTGCGCCAGCCGATTGTCAACTTTTCGGATAATGCGGCGCTGCCGGGGATGGTTCTGAACGGGTTGCTGCAGGGGGATATCGCGGGGCTGACGCAGAACACCTTGCGATTTGTTCTGAATACCACGGTTGGAATCGGGGGTCTGTTCGATCCGGCGGGCGCGATTGGCATTGCCGAGCAGAGCACCGATTTTGGCGAGACGCTCGCCGTCTGGGGCGTGCCCGAGGGGGCATATGTAGAGCTTCCGCTGCTCGGACCCTCTACAGAGAGGGATGCCTTTGGCCAGATCGTCGATTTTGTCATCGATCCGCTGGAGCGCTGGGGGACGCGGGAACAGCTGGATTATGGCACGGCGGCCTATGTTGCGGAGCAGGTGATCGACCGGGGTGTTTTTGGCGACACGGTCGATTCACTTCTTTACGAGAGTGCCGACAGCTATGCGCAGGCACGGTTATTTTACCTGCAGAACCGCCGATTTGAGTTAGGGGATGTGGCGGGCGAGACTTATGTTGATGCCTACATCGATCCATATGAGGACCTGCAATGACCAACATGTTGAATCGCCGTGGTTTTATCGGGCAAACCGCCCTTGCCGGGTTCCTGTTCACCGCTGTCCCTGCCGCGTTTGCGGTGGGGCTGGATCAGGCGCGGGCGCTGGTCGATCTGCTGGTGCGGGATGTGAATGCCGTCATCGCCTCGGGCAAGAACGAGGCGGGGATGCTGCGCGATTTCGAGGTGATTTTCGACCGTTATGCCGATGTGCCGACCATTGCCCGCTATGCGCTGGGCAATGAGGCGCGGCGCGCAACTCCTGCGCAATTACAAGGCTTTACCTCTGCTTTCCGGACTTATATTGCCCGCAAATATGGCCGGAGGTTCCGCGAATTCATCGGCGGGGAGATCGTGTTGCGCGAGGCGCGCGATGTGCCCAACGGGGTCGAGGTCGAAACGACCGCAGTCTTGCAGGGGCAGGCCCCGTTTCGTGTGGATTTTCAAGTCTCTGACCGCTCTGGCCAGGTGCTTTTCTTCAATATCATCATTGAAGGGATCAACATGCTGCTGTCGGAACGCACCGAGATTCTGGCGATGCTGGACCAGCGTCGGGGCGATATCGACCGCCTGATTGCGGACATGCCGCAGACCTGATTCAGGACCAGCAAAACAAGGTTAATTTGCGAGGGTTAACGGAAATCCGCGTGGCGGTTCTAGGTCGGTATTATGTCGGTATCCCAGCGGTGCGAAAATACCGGTTTGGGGTGTGAAGGCGGCGCGCGGTGCAGGGGGTGCGGGCGCAACATTTTCTTCTCTTCCCCGATTTGGCGTATGACAAATCGGGACTCGCCTGCCTGCCCGTGGCATGCGCGCCCCGATTGGCATTGTTGCATCAAGGTCTGAAAAGCGGTTGCCTGCAGGCTTGCGCCTTTGGCAAGATACCGGGCCTCTCTCCACTGGAGAGAGGCCTGATCGGTGCCGGGGACATCGTTCGTCAGCCGAGGTCCTCTCTGTCACGCTGTGGGGTATAGGAATACCTGCGAGCCTTCGGCGACGCGGTTGTAGAGGTCGATGATCTGGTCATTGACCAGACGTGCGCAGCCGTTGGAGACCGCCGTGCCGATGGTGCTGGGCAGGTTGGTGCCGTGGATGCGCAGGAAGGTGTCGCCGCGACCGGGTTCGAACAGATAGAGCGCGCGGGCGCCGAGCGGGTTGTCCGGGCCGCCCGGCATGCCGTCGGCATATTGCTCGTAACTTTCCGGCTCGCGTTCGATCATGTCGGGGGTCGGCGTCCATGCCGGCCATTCCTTTTTCGCGCCGACATAAAAAGAGCCGGATTCGTAGAGGCCGGGCCGCCCGACCCCTACACGGTAACGGATCGCCAACCCGTCCGGCAGGGTCCAGTAGAGCGAGTAGCGATTGGGATCGAGGTGGATTTGGTCGGCGGGGATGCTCCACTGGACCGGCACGACGCGCGGCGCCATCGGGTCGGTCAGGGCCAGAGACTGGTCAATCCCGTATGCGGCGGCGATGGCGGTATAGGGGTCTGTGGGCAGTTCGGCGAGGGGCATAACATCCTGTGCCGCAAGGCCCGTGGTCCAGAGTGCCGTAGCCGCAAGGCTGCTGGTGAGAAGGTCGCGACGTTTCATATTCAATCCTCGGATAAGTTGAAGGGATGTCACACCGGTGCAGCCCGGATGGCAATCCCGTTCGCAAAGATTTGATCGGGACGGGCGGACCTGTGCAGATGTGCTTTTGGCCGCGTTATTGCCCCGACAGGATGGTGTTGAGCACATCCAGTATGGAATCGTTCGAGGCGGCCGGTGGTTCCCCGAAAGCTTCACGAAGGGCCTGATCCGTTGCGTAATCCGTGTTGGTTTCGCCTGCGGTGATCGCTTGGGTGAAGGTGCCGCCGCCGGAGGGCGGGGTCATGGGGAGCGGGGTGGGCGAGCGTCCGTCGAGCGCGCGCAGCATGGTTTCGCGCCAGATTTCGGCAGGCAGGCCGCCGCCGGTGACGCCGGTGAGGGGCCGGTTGTCGTCATAGCCCATCCAGACCCCCACGACATAATCACCCGAAAACCCGATGAACCATGCGTCCCGCGCCGCCGAGGTGGTGCCGGTCTTGCCCGCAAGTTCCCATCCGTCGATGCGCGCACGGGTCCCGGTCCCGGTCTGCACCACCTGATACATCATCCAGGTGAGTTCGCGCGCCGCCGCTTCGCGGATCACCCGTTCGCCGATGCCGCCGCCGGCGCCCATCAGCGGGTCGGTTTCGCCCTGCAGCCGCAATTCGACCAGACCGTAGGGCGTGACCGAGGAGCCGCCGTTGAGGATGCCGGCATAGGCACCGGTCATTTCAAGCAGCGTGCTTTCCGAGGCCCCGAGTGCCAGTGCCGGTCCGGCCGCAAGGTCGCTGTCGATGCCGAACATTGCGGCGACGGTGCGCACATTCTCGCGTCCCGCCTGTTCGGCGATGCGCACGGCGGGGATATTGCGGCTTTCGGCGAAGGCTTGGGTCAGCGTGACCATTCCCTTGAACTCCAGGTCATAGTTTTGCGGCGACCACGGCCCGGAGCCGGTGACATTGATGGTGAGCGGGCTGTCGTCGACCATGTCGGTGGCGCTCATCCCCAGATCGAGGCCGGTGGCATAGACGAAGGGTTTGAATGCCGAGCCGGTCTGCCGCAGCGCCTGTGTCGCCCGGTTGAAGGCCCCCGAAGCCCGGATATCGCGCCCGCCGACCATGGCCAGCACAGCACCATCGGCGGACATGACGACGATCGCCGCCTGCGCCTCTGATCCGTTGCGGACGTCGTTTTCAAAGACCGAGATCATCGCCTCTTCGGCGGCGCGTTGCAGCCGCTGGTCGAGCGTGGTCAGGATCACCACGTCTTCGGTGGTGTCGCGGGTAAAGAACTCGGGCCCGGACTCCATCACCCAATCGGCGAAATAGCCACCCGTCTGGTCGCGCGCCGCAGCGGAAAGCTGGGCCGGATTGGCGCGGGTGTCGGCGGCCTCTGCGGCGGTGAGATAACCCTGCTCCTCCATCAGACCGACGACGAGCGCGGCCCGGTCCTGTGACCGCTGCAGGTTGCCGGTGGGGGCGTAGGTGGAGGGCGCCTTGAGCAGACCGGCAAGCATCGCGGCCTCTGCCGGGGTAACCTCGGCGGCGGAGCGGGCGAAATAGCGCTGCGAGGCGGCCTCGAAGCCGCGGGTGCCGGCGCCGAGATAGGCCCGGTTGAGGTAGATGGTCAGGATTTCGTCCTTGGTATAGCGGACTTCCATCGCGAGCGCGTAGGCCATTTCCTGCACCTTGCGCCAAAGCGTGGTGCGCCGGCAGTCGGCCTCGTAGGCGGCCTCACTCTCCCATGTGGCCTGATCGAAGGGCTGTCCGAGGCAGAGGAGTTTGGCGGTTTGCTGGCTGATCGTGGAGCCGCCGTTGCCCGAAAGCGGCCCGCGCCCTTCGCTCAGGTTGATCCGCACGGCGCTGGCGATGCCGCGCGGCGAGATGCCGAGGTGGCTGTAGAAGCGCCGGTCCTCGGTTGCGATGACGGCGTTGCGCAGGTGGACCGAGACGGTGTCGGCAGTGATCATGCCGCCGAAGAAATCACCGCGCCAGGCGAATTCCTGTCCCTGATAGTCGCGTAAGGTGACCGAGCCGCGCGCGCGACCGTCCACAAGTTCGGTTACATCGGGCAAGGTCGAGGCGTAGTAGCCGACGCCGAGCCCGAGCAGGAGCGCGGTGGCGAGGCCGAGCCGCCAGCCGACCCCCCAGATGACGCGGAACACGAATCGCACGAGGCCGGAGAGCAGGCCGAGCACAAAGCCGATCGGACCGCGCCGTTTGCGCGGGGTGGGGCTGCGCCGGGGTTTGCGGCCGCGCGCCTGTTTTGGCGCTGTGGCAGGACGCGGGGCTGACGTATAACGGCGATCTGCCACCAGTGGCGGCGGCCGCTTTCCACCTTGGTTACTCATGCTCTGCTCTGCCATCCGGGGCTTGTTTTGCGTGAACATAGCCGGATTGGCGGGGAATGTAGAGGGCGATGAGTCGGGTGGGCTGATTTTTTCATCCGCCTGTTTCGTAGGCGGTTCTATATATTTGTGCAAAAATTGTGCAATTTTACCGGATTTTAACCTTTCGCGGTTGCAGCATACCCTTGTCGCCCGGCGTCATGTTGCGCCTTTTGCAGAAGAGCGGCCCGTTTGCATCCTGTGCCATTGGCCCGCGTCACAACTCGCAAGGGGAAAAACGTGAAACTCATCATCGCAACGATCAAGCCGTTCAAGCTCGAGGAGGTGCGTGAAGCGCTCACCTCGATCGGGGTGCGCGGCATGATGGTGACCGAGATCAAGGGCTTTGGCGCGCAATCCGGACACACCGAGATTTACCGGGGCGCGGAATATGCCGTGAACTTCGTCCCCAAGGTCAAGCTGGAGATCGTGGTGACCGATGGGCTGGTCGATCAGGTGGTGAGCACGATCGCGCGCACCGCCAAGACCGACAAGATCGGTGACGGCAAGATATTCGTGCTCGATGTCGAAAGCGCGCTGCGTGTGCGGACCGGCGAAACCAATGAAGACGCGCTGTGAGGCGTGAGCGCCAAGGGGAACAAATAACATGAAGAACCTGATGAAACTCTCTAGCCTTTCGGGATTGGCGGCCACGCTGGCAGCAATTCCCGCCTGGGCGCAGGAAACGGCAGAGGGCGCTGCGGAAGCGGTGGTTGAAGCCGTGCCCGAGGAAGCGGTCGAGGCGGTGGCCGGGGTCGTCGATACGATGGACAAGGGCGACGTGGCCTGGATGATGATCTCGACCGTGCTGGTCCTGTTCATGATCCTGCCGGGTGTCGCGCTGTTCTATGGCGGTCTGGTGCGGACCAAGAACATGCTGTCGGTGCTGATGCAGTGCATGGTGATCACCGCGATGGTCATCGTGATCTGGGTGCTCTGGGGCTATTCCATGGCCTTTGGCGATGCGGCGTCGCCTTATTGGGGCGGGCTGGGCAAGGCGTTTCTTGCCGGTGTCACCGCGGATTCGATGGCGGCGACCTTTACCGCCGGTGTCGTGATCCCGGAATATGTGTTCATCGCATTCCAGATGACCTTTGCCTGTATCACTTCGGCGCTGATCGTCGGTGCCTTTGCCGAGCGGATCAAGTTTGGTTCGCTGATGGTGTTCATCGCCCTCTGGGTCACTATCGTTTACTTTCCGGTGGCGCATATGGTCTGGGATTCGGACGGTCTGCTTTACGGTTGGGGTGCGCTCGACTTTGCCGGTGGCACGGTTGTTCACATCAATGCCGGGATCGCCGGTCTGGTCGGTGCCATCGTGATCGGCAAGCGTGTGGGTTACGGCAAGGACAACATGGCGCCGCATTCGATGACGCTGACCATGGTGGGCGCGTCGATCCTGTGGGTGGGCTGGTTCGGTTTCAACGCCGGCTCCAACCTGGAGGCGACGGGCGGTGCCACGCTGGCGATGCTCAACACCTTTACCGCGACGGCAGGGGCGATCCTGGCCTGGGTGGTGCTGGAACTGGTGCTGCGCGGCAAGGCGTCGATGCTGGGTGCGGCATCCGGTCTGGTGACTGGTCTGGTTGCGGTGACCCCGGCGGCAGGTTTTGCCGGGCCGGTGGCGGCGATCATCCTTGGCGCGGTTGCCTCGGTTGTGTGTTACTTCTTTGTCTCGACTGTGAAGCATCGCTTTGGCTATGACGACAGCCTCGATGTGTTCGGCATCCATGGCATCGGCGGGATCGTCGGCGCGCTGGGCACTGCGATTGTGGACCGTGCCAACTTTGGCGGCATCGGTTACAGCGCTGAATCGCTGGGGTCGCAGCTTTATATCCAGTTCCTTGCGGTGGCTGTCACCGTGGTCTGGTGTGGTGTTGTGTCCTTTGTCCTCTACCTGCTCGTCAAGGCCGTCATGGGCCTGCGCGTCAAGGAAGAGACGGAGCGTGAGGGCCTCGACCTTGCCTCGCATGGTGAGCGCGCCTACTCGATGTAAGGCAAACCGGGCCGCACCCTCCCGGTGGCCCGGAAAACGCGAGGCGCCCCGCGCAAGGGCGTGGCAGACTGACGGCCCCGGCGGCAAATGCCGCGGGGGTCGTTTTTTCATGTGGTGTCAGCCGAGCGTAACCTCGACCCGGTGCTTTCCGCCGCTGAGTGGCAGCGCGAGGCCGGTGACGTCGATGGCGGTGTCGGTGCCGTCGATCCGCGCGGAGCTTATGCCGTGTCCGGCGCCTGCGCCGTTGTCGATCACGATCTCGAAATGCGTGTCCCCATGCCTGACCGTGGCGCTGACCTGTGGCCAGTCGCGCGGGAAGCAGGGGTTGAGCCGCAGGACCGGCTGTTGCCATGTCAGCCCCAGAAGCCCCTCGATCCCGGCGCGGTACATCCAGCCTGCGGAACCGGTGTACCATGTCCAGCCGCCCCGCCCTGCATGCGGTGCGGTGGAATAGACATCGGCGGCGATGACATAGGGTTCGACCTTGTAACGCTGCATGTCGCTGGGCGTACGGCTGTGGTTGATCGGGTTGACCAGCGCAAAGAGCCCGCCCGCCGCGTCGCCGTCGCCAAGCCGTGCATGAGCAAGGATCGCCCACATCGCCGCGTGGCTGTATTGCCCGCCGTTTTCGCGCAGGCCGGGCGGGTAGCCTTTGATATAGCCCGGATCGAGCGGGGTCTGGTCGAAGGGCGGGGTGAACAGGAGTGCGAGGCCCGGATCGTGCCGTACCAGATGGGTGGTGAGCGATTCCATCGCGGTGGCGGCCCGGACCGGGTCTGCGGCACCCGAAAGCACCGCCCAGGATTGCGCGATGGAGTCGATCCTGCATTCCAGCGCCTCGGATGTGCCGAGGATGGTGCCGTCGTCAAAGGTGCCGCGCCGATACCATTCACCGTCCCAGCCGTCACGTTCGATTGCTTGCCGAACACTTTCGGCATGTTTGCGCCATGCGGCGGCCCGGTCGGGATCGCGCTGGTCGCCCAGCGCGGCCATCTTGCCAAGCGTGTCGATGAGCAGCCATCCGAGCCAGACGCTGGTGCCGGTCCCATGTTCGCCGACCCGGTTCATCCCGTCGTTCCAGTCGCCGGTGCCGATCAGCGGCATGCCGTTTTCGCCGGTCAGGGCGATGGCCTGATCGAGGCCGCGTGCGCAATGCTCAAACAGGCTGGCGGTGGTGTCGGATTGGCCGGGCTGAAAGAAGTCGTCATGCGCGCCGGGCAAAAGCGCGGGCCCGTCGAGGAAGGGGATATCCTCGTCGAGGATGCTGTGGTCGCCGGTGACGGCCACATATTGCGCCACGCCGTAGCCGAGCCAGACCCGGTCATCGGAGATGCGCGTGCGCACGCCTTGGCCGGAGTGGGGCAGCCACCAATGCTGCACGTCGCCTTCGGGGAACTGCCGACCGGCGGCGCGCAGCAGGTGCTCGCGCGTGAGGTCGGGCCGGGTGAAGGTGAGCGCCATGCCGTCCTGAAGCTGATCGCGAAAGCCGTAAGCGCCGCTGGCCTGATAGAAGCCCGCGCGTGCCCAGATCCGGCAGGCGAGCGTCTGGTAGAGGAGCCAGCCGTTAAGCATGAGGTCGGTGGCCCTGTCCGGCGTGCTGATCTGCACGGCGTCGAGCACGTCGTGCCAGTGGGCGTGGACATCCTGCAGCAGCGCGTCGAGATCGGCGCTGCGCATCCGGTGAATGAGGGCGACGGTGTCTTCGCGGGTGCCGGTCTGGCCGAGCAGGAAGGTGACCTCTTTGCTCTCGCCGGGGGCGAGGGTGAGGGTGCGTTGCAGGGCGGCGCAGGGATCAAGGCCCGCGCCGGCCCGATCGTTCAGCGCGGGTTGATGCAGCGCCAGCGGATCGGCCATGCGTCCGCCGCGCCCGAGGAATGCGCTGCGGTCGCCGCTGCGGCTGCTGACGTCTGCGCCGAGGTCGGCAAAGGCGATGCGGCCGGGGAAGGCGGTGGTGTAGGGGTTGCGCGCCAGTATCGCGCCGGTGTCGCTGTCGATTTCGGTGACGACGTGATGCGCCGTGGCGCTGCGCGAGGTGCCGAGCACCCATTCGGCATATCCGGTGACGGAAAGCTGCCGCGTTTCGCCGGAGTGGTTGTGCAGGGTGAGCCGCGTTACCTTGACCGGGGCGTCGAGCGGCACGAATTGCAGCATTTCGGTGTTGATCCCATGCGCGTCGTGCAGGAAACGGCTGTAGCCAAAGCCGTGCCGCGCGGTGTAGCGCCCCTGACTGCGGATCGGCAGGGCGGTGGGGGTCCAGATCGCGCCGGATTGCAGATCGCGCAGGTAGATCGCCTCGCCCGCCGGGTCGGTGACGGGGTCGTTGGACCATGGGGTCAGTTGGTTTTCGCGGCTGTTTTCGGCCCATGCGGAGCCTGAGCCTTCGGCGGAGACCTGAAAGCCGAAGCCGGGGTTGGCTACGACGTTGATCCATGGCGCGGGGGTGGTGGCACCTTTGTCCAGCACGGTCACATATTCGCGTCCGTCGGGAGAGAAGCCGCCGGTGCCGTTGAAGAAGGTGAGATCGGGCAGGGGGGGCTGCGCCTTTGGCGCAGGGCTCGCAGGCGGGCGCAGGGCGCGCGGCTGGGGTGTGGCGGGCAGGGGCGGGAGCGCGTCGAGTTGTTGGCCGATGCTGCCGCGCCGGGCCTGCAGCACGACGCTGGCGACAGCCAGCAGCATGTCGCGCGCGCCGGAAAGCATCAGGTCTGTGCGCAGGGTGTAGATCGTACCCTGGGTCGCACCATGCCCGGCTTCGGAGCGGGGACGGGTTTGTGCAGAGCGGATCGCCACCTCGATCGCCGTCTGCAGATCCTGCACATAGGAGGAGGCGCGTTCGTTGAGGATGACCAGATCGACGGCGAGTTGCCGCATCCGCCAGTATTCATGCGCGGCCAGCACCTCGTGCAGGTGCCCCACATCTTCGGCGTCGCTGATCCGGAAGAGGACGATTGGCAGGTCGCCGGAAATGCCGAGCGGCCAAAGCTCGGATTGCGGCCCTGCGCCGCTCTCGATCTGCCGGGGAGAGGCGCGCAGGCGCGCATCGCCGCGGATCAACATGCCACCAAGCTGCTGAAACTCGGCCGCGGCGACCTGCGTCATGCCCAGATGGCGCAATTGCACCTGCGCCTGTGTCCAGGACAGGGTCATTGCGCGGTCGAAGGCAGAGGGGTCGCGGTGCCGGTCTACCAGATCGAGCAGCGCATCGGGCGAGGACGCGACCATGGTCCAGAAGGTGACGCGGGCACGCCCGCCGGGCGGGATTGTCACGCGGCGACGCAGGGAGAATATCGGGTCGAGCACGGTGCCGGTGGTGCCGGAGAGCGGGGCATTGGCCATGGCGGCCTGCCCGATGTCATGCCCGCGACCGATGAAGCGGGCCCGGTCCGTCTCGTGTTGCAGCGGGGCGGTCTCGGTGCCCTCGACCACGGCGATATGCGCAGCCCAGACTTCGGTATCTGAAGGGGTCCGCTTTCTGCGGGTGGCGATGAGCACGCCGAGTTCGGGCAGGTAGTCGGTGACCACGAACATCTTGGAGAATGCCGGATGCGCCTGATCGGCGGAGGGCGGTGCCAGCGCCAGTTCGGCATAGGAGGTCAGGTCAACCTCGCGCGGTTGCCGCCCGGCATTGGTGAGCGTGACACGCCGCGCCTCTGCATCATCCTCGGCCGAGACCAGTATTTCGGTCATTGTGGTGAGACGGTCGCGCCGGTGGGTGAAGGCGGCGTGATGGTCGCAGAATACCGCGATGTGCCGGTCGGAATTGGCGCGGGTGGGCAAAACGCCTGCGGACCAGAGCGCGCCGCTGTCTACGTCGCGGGCAAAGATGAACGAGCCATGCGCCGCCTGCGTCGCATCGGCCCGCCAGCGGGTGATGGCAAGGTCGCGCCAGCGGCTGAACCCCGCACCGCTGGGGGTCAGCATGACGCCATAGGTGCCGTTGGACAGCAGATGCGCGGTGGGTGCGGCCTCTGCCGGGGCATCGTAGCGCCGCAGGATTGCCGGGTCGGCGGCGTCGACCGGGGCGGTGAGCACTTCGGTGGCGCGGGGCGGGGCGACGGTCGCGTCGCGCGGCACGCGCTCCTGCAGGAGCAGATCGACCGCCCGGATCATCGGCACGGCGTGAAAACGGGTGCGCAGGCGCCCGTCCTGCACCGTGTTGGCGATGGCGGCGATGGTCATGCCCTGGTGATGCGCCATGAAGCTGCGCACGATGGCGTGGTTCGCATCGGCGGGCAGGCGGGATCTGGTGAAATCGACCGCCTCGTAAAAGCCGTAGCGTCCGGAGGCGCCCAATGCAGCGAGCCGTTCGTAATTGCGCACCGCTGCGTGCGGATCGACCATGGTGGCCAGACCGCTGGCATATGGGGCGATGACGTAATTCTCGCTCAGCCCACGCTTGAGCCCGAGGCCGGGGACGCCGAAATTGGAATATTGATAGGTCATTTCCAGATTGCGGGCATTGTAGGAGGATTCCGAGATCCCCCAAGGCAAATGCTGCGCCGCGGCATAGGATTGTTGCCGCGCCACGATGAGCCGGTTGGTCTGTTCCAGAACCGAGCCTGCGGCGGCGCGCATGATCAGCGAGGGCATCAGATATTCAAACATGCTGCCAGACCACGAGATCAGCGCGGAACCCGCCCCGATGGGGGTGGCCGCCCGCCCGAGCCGGAACCAGTGCCGGGTTTCCACATCACCCTTGGCAATCGCAAAAAGGCTGGCCAGCCGCGCCTCTGACGCCAGCAGATCGTAACAACTGGGGTCGGGCGTGTTGGTGGCGACGGAAAAGCCGATCGAGAGGAGTTTCTTGTCCGGATCGACCAGAAACCCGAACTCCATATCGAGCGCAAAGCACCTTGCGGCCTGTTCGAGGGCGGCAAGCCGCGTGCCGGGCGTGTCGTTCTGATCGGCGATGAAGGCGGTGAGGCTGTCGTGCAGGGCGCGGGTCCAGAAGGCGGCCCCGGTGTCGGGGGTTGCCAGTGCGGCGGCCTCGGCGGCGAGGGGCTGAAGGGCGGTCACTGCCTGGTGGGCGTCGAGCGCCCGGCTGAAATTGTCGAGCGCGGTGGAGAGGTTACGGTCCTCTGTCGTCAGTGCCTGTTGCGCCAGCAGGAGCGTATCGCGCAGGCCGCCGCGCAGGTCTTCGGGGTTGGGCTGGTGGGTTTGCCAGTCGTGGCAGGCCTGCGCCACGGCGATCAGATGACCGGCGAGGTTGCCGCTGTCCACCGATGAGACATAGGCCGGGTCGAGCACGCGCAGATCGCGCGTGTCATACCAGTTGTAGAAATGCCCGCGAAACCGCGCCATCCGCTGCATGGTCTGCAGCGTCTGTTCCATGCGGGTGATCGCGTCTGACAGCCCGATCCAGCCCATGTCTCGGGCGGCAGTGATGGCGAGCAGGTAGAGTCCGATATTGGTGGGCGAGGTCCGGTGCGCGATGGTGGGTTTTGGCGTTTCCTGAAAATTGTCGGGCGGCAGGAAATGCTCGCGTTCGGTGACGAACGTTTCGAAATAGCGCCATGTCGCCCGCGCGATGAGCCGCAGGGATTGCGCGTCGGTGGTGCTGATCGATTGCTCTGCGGCGGGCTGCGACGGCTGGCTGATGTGATGCGCCAGCGCGGGCGCACCGGCCCAGAGCAGCCCGAAGCCGGCCAGCACCGGCCATGCGGCGGGGTTGAGCCAGAGCGCCGCTGCGCAGACCCCGAGGCCGAGGGCGGTGCCGCCCGCCATTTTCCGGTAATATCCCCAGAGACCGGGACGTGCGCCGCCGCCGGTGCGCGCGGCGGTGATCCATTGCAGCAGGTGCCGCCGGCTGACCCGGAGCCGATAGAGCGTGCACAGGATCGCGTCGCCCATCTGCCATGCGGTATCGGCCAGAAAGGCGATGTTGAGCCCGATCTGCGCCAGCGCGCTGCGCGTGTCCGCCGCCAGTGCCGCGAAATGGCTGCGCGAGGTGATCCCGGCGCGCCCCGGCAGGATGGCGAAGGGCAGCGGCAGCAGCCGGGGCAGCGCCAGCATGCCGAGGACGGCGATGCTCCAGAAGACTGCCACGGGCAGGGGCAGCAGCCAGCCGGTGAACAGCGCCAGCAGCGAAAGCGGGGCGGTGAGCGAACGGCGCAGGTTGTCGAGCATCTTCCAGCGCCCGACGGGGGGCAGCCGGGTGCTTTGCCGGCCGGTAAGCCATGGCAAAAGCTGCCAGTCGCCGCGCACCCAGCGGTGTTGCCGCCGGGTGGCGACGTCGTAGCGGGCAGGGAAATCTTCGACCAGTTCGATGTCGGAGGCGAGGCCGGCGCGGGCCAGCACCCCTTCGAACAGGTCATGGCTGAGCATGGCGTTGTCGGGCACCCGGTCCGCCAGCGCGGTGGTGAAGGCATCGACGTCATAGATGCCTTTGCCGGTGAAGGAGCCTTCGTCAAAGAGATCCTGATAGACATCGGAAATCGCGGCAGCATAGGGTTCGATCCCGCCGGGGGCGGAATAGACCTGCTGAAAGAGCGAGCCGTCTTGTCCCAGCGGCAGAGAGGGCGTGACGCGTGGTTGCAGGATGCCGTAGCCGCTGGTCACCCGGCCGGTAGCCGGATCGCATTGCGCGTGGTTGAGCGGATGCGCCATCTTGCCGACCATGCGCCGCACGGTGTCGCGCAGCAGGCGGGTGTCGGCGTCGAGCGTGATGACAAAGCGGATGTCCTGCGGCACGGACGGCGGCGACATGAAGGTGGTGTCGGTGGCACCGCGCAGCAAGCGGTTCAGCTCGACCAGTTTGCCGCGTTTACGCTCCCATCCGATCCACATGCCTTCGGTCGGGTTCCAGAGGCGGCGGCGGTGCAGCAGCAGGAAACGGTCGCCATTCTCGGACGGGTAGGTGTCGTTGAGCCGGGCGATGGCGGCGCGCGCCTCGGCGATGAGCCTTGTGTCGTCGGGGGTGGTTTCGGTGGCGGCGTCGGGGCCGTCGGACAGAAGCGCGAAATGCAGCGCGCCGCCGGTGCTGGAGAGGTGGTGCACCTCGAGCTGGTCGATCTGGTTGTTCAGATCGGCGGTGTCGGAGAGCAGGACCGGCACGGCGACCAGCGTGCGCAGATCGGGCGGGATGCCCTGCGCCAGATCGAGGCCGGGCAGGAGCCGGGGCGTGATGCTGCGGGTGATGACGAGATTGCCAAGTGCTGTGCCCGCCTCTGCTGCGGCGGCGAGGCCGGTGAGCGCGAGGATCAGCAGCGCGGGGCCGGTGGCGCCCGAGAACCAGAGTGCGAGGCCGAGCACGAGGAACGAGGCGAGAGCAATGCCGCCGAGATAGCCGCGCAGGCCGAGCCGGCGCAGGAAGCGATGCGCGCGGATGCTGAATGGCGGGGTAAAGCCGATGGCCGCTTCGAGATTGCTGCGCCCCGGCCCGACGAGTGGATGACCCGGATCGCGGGAAACAGCGTCCTGTCCGTTGGCGGCGAGGGCGAGTGCCGTCTCTGTCACCTCGGTTTCGGACACGGCGGAGCCGCGCGACAGTACCTCGATCGCGGTGCGGTAGCTGTTGCGGGTGGCAAAATCCAGATCGGCGAAATTGGAGGCGTCGCGCAGGCGCTGGTCGATCAGGCTGACATCCTCGAAGAAATCGGCCCAGTCGAGTTCTGACACCAGCCGCATGCTGGTGACGATGTTGCGCATGGTGACGTTGGAGGCGCCCTGGCGCTGTTGCGCATGCATGACGGCGGTGTCGATGGAGACGCCTTGCTGTGCGAGCCGTTCGCTGAGCCAGCCGTGCAGCGGCGTATCGACCGGATCGAAACCGCGCAGCCGCTTGGCGATCCGGGCAGCGACGATTTCGGGGAGCGGACCCTCGGCATAGGGGGCCACGGCCAGCTCCAGCATCTTGGTGGCAGTGTGGCCGGTGCGGCCTGCGCTGGATTTCGATTGCTCCAGCACGCGGTCGACGATGGTGTTGGCCTGTTTCCGCAGGTGCCGCGCGTGGGTGATCTGCACAGCAAGGCGGCGCATGTTTTCGATCAGCACGATGCGCAGGGTGATGGCGATGGCCCAAAGCTCGCCGATCATCAGCGGCTGGACCTCTTGATAAGCCTTTACAAACCGGGCGAGGACGCTGGCGGAGAGGAGGCTGTCGGTATGGGCGACATAGGCCCATGCGATCCCGAGCACGCGGGGATAGCCGACAAAGGGGCCTTCGGCGAGTTTGGGAAGCTGGCGGTAATAGCCGGGCGGCAGGTCATCGGCGATCTGGCGCAACTGCTCTTCGACGAGATGGAAATTGTCGAGCAGCCATTCGGCAGCGGGGGGGATGGTTTCGCCTGACTGCAGCGCCTGCGCGCTGGCGCGGAAGGTATCGAGCAGGATGTCGGCATTGTCCTTCACCCGGCGCGTCAGCGGCGGGACGCGCACCGGCTGCTGAATTGTGACCGGCTGCGCTGCGGCCAGCGTGCGCGCGTGATGTTCGAGCCGTTCCGTGCCGAAGAGATCGGCGCGGATGATGGTTTTGTCCTGCCACAGGCCGTTTTTGCGCGAGGGCCAAGGCAGCCCGCGCGACAAACCCTGCGCTGTGACTGATATTGCGCGCGGCAGCCTCACTCTGCTTGCAGGGTGTCAGTTTCCGGGATGATCCGGGCCTCTGCCTGGCCGACAGGCGTCAGGCCCGCGTGGGGTGCGCGGGGATTATCCCGTCGCAACTGTGGCTGCTGCAGCGCCGCCTCCTTGATGCAGCCCGGCCAATCGCCGCGTACCCTGCGAGTCATTGCAGCCCATTTGATTTCGATATGATCCCAATTCATGTGAAGCCCCCTTTGGTGTGATGGCGGTGCGCAGGACAGTGCGCAGAACAGTCCGCCGAGCAGTCCGCAACAACATCTGGTCAACGCGGTGCTGGCGGGAAAGTTCCGCAACATTCATGCTGCATGTGCATAAAATGCGATTATGCGCGGGGTTCTGCCCGCGTCACGCCGTGCCGTTGGCGTAGAGTGCCAGAACCTGTTCTTCGCCAATGCCACCGATGGCCGTGAACCCATTGTTCCGGTTGAAATCATCGAGGCAAAGATGCGGGAAAGCAAAGTATTTATCGGCCACCTGCCCCTGACGCGCAGCAAAGATCACCCTGTCGATTCCGGCAAAGCGCATCGCGGCGAGGCACATTTCGCAGGGCTGCAGGGTGGAGATCAGCACGCATCCCGCGAGGTCGCTTTGCCCGAGCGCATGCGCGGCCCGCCCGATCGCCACCATTTCGGCATGCTGCGTCGGGTCGATCTGCAGGTGGACCTCATTTTCGCCGGTGGCGATGACTTGCCCATTGCGCAGCAATGCGGCGGCGATGCCGGATTTGCCGGTTTCCCGCTGTGCGACAAGCGCCCGGCTGATCGCGTCTGCCATGGCGGCGGATTCGGCTGCCGTGATCCGGGGATGCTCAGGCGGGGTGAGGGACGGGTCCGGCATCTTGTATCCTGATGAGGCCGGGTCTGACGCAGGCCCGGCAGACTTTAACCGGGACTGATGCGCGAAAGTTCCCGACAGGGTGGAACAATCTTCCTGGTGGTGGGGTTTATGAGGATAAATTCACATCGAAAGGAGCCGACATGTCCAGTCCACAAACCAATCTGAAAACGCAGAGGTGGTGGCATAGGGGGCCGCTGATCGGGATGTCCGTCGGGCTGATCTTTGTTGCCGGGCTGTTCCTGTGGTGGGTGACCTATGAAGTGGCCGAGAGCGATCCGCCGCAAGGCAGCGAGGTCCAGATCGACGGCCGCACGGGCGAGCCGGTGCTGGACGAGACCCTGAATGAGCCGGGTGATGGCGAGCCCGCAGATTTTGCGCCTGCCGAGAATGTGCCGGGTGACAATCCGCCTTCGGAGACTGTGCCTACGCCTGTTCCTGTGGAACCTGTGCCGGCGGAGTGATGACGCGCCCGGACGTGAAAAAGGCCGGGAGCGATCCTCCCGGCCTTTGATGTTCAGACGTCGTGATGTTCAGACGTCGTGATGTTCAGACGTGGTGATGTTCAGACGTCGTGATGTTCGGGCAGATCCTTGAGCTGCTCCTTGGTCATGTGCGTGGTGGCATGGATGCCGCCGAGGTTATCGCGCATGAAGTTGAGCTGCTGCACCGGAAGCGCCACGGTATGCGTGCCAAAACCCAGAAAGCCGCCCACGTCGAGGACAACCCGCAGGTCAGTCCCCGCGCCATGTACATGCGAGACGGTGCCGATCTTTTCATCTTCGGGCCCGTAGATGGGCGCGTCGACCAGGTATTCTGCGGTCAGTTCGTCGGCCAGAAGCGGGGTGTGTGAGGCGTGATCCATGAGATTTCTCCTGTCAGGGTGATCTTGGGAGTGTAACCGCTGCGCGGGCCAATAGTTCCACCGAGCGGTTTGAAATCCGGCGTCAGGCGGAAACGGGAACAATCGCGGCAGTTTGCCGTTAGGCGTTTTGTGAAGCGCAACGCAGGAGAGCCAGATGCCAGCCAAGTCGAAAGCCCAGCAGAAAGCCGCAGGCGCCGCTTTGTCGGCCAAGCGCGGCGAAACCCCGAAATCGGAGCTGCGCGGGGCGTCCAGGGAGATGGTGGAATCGATGACCGAAGCCGAGCTGGAGGAATTTGCCAGCACATCGCGCAAGGACAAGCCTGACAGGGTCTGAGCCGATGTCTGAGCCGATGTCGCGCCCCGGCAGGAACCGGGCGCGCGGAAAAGGCGGACGTTGGGTGACGGCAAAAGCACGGGTGCAGACTGTCCCATCGCGGATTGACGAGGATTGCGACGGTGTCGCGGCCCGGTTGCCGGACGCGATTGCGGCGGAGCAGGTGCCTGCGGCGATTACCCGGCTGGCGTTGCAGTTGCAGGCGGCACCGGATGCCCGCAATGGCGGGCCGGGGGAGTGAGCCCCCCGCTGCCCGGCGGGGCAGAGGAGGGCGCCGTATGGCCGGGTCATCGGAAGCCGGATTTGCCCGGATCCGGTGTGTCCTGTTCCGAGGCCGATTTGCGGTCATAGGGGCCAGTCCGCAATTCGTTGTAAAGTGCTGTGATTCCGGGCAGCGGCGCCAGACAGGTTGCCGCGTTCCGGATGGTTTCCGGGTTCCGCACCAAGCCGCTGAGTGTGACGCAGCCATTTTCGACCTGCACGTCGATTTCGGCGGGGTCGATCAGCGGATGCGCGCCAAGCCGTCCGTGGACCTGAAGCAGCAGGTCTGCGTCGGACCGGTCGGGTGTGGCGGGTGCCGCCTGACCAAGGCCACCCGGTGCATGGTCGGGCCGGGAATCGAGCGACAGGTCGCGGGGCGCAAGCGTGCCTGAGTCGCGGTCATAGGCCGGATCATAGGCCGGATCATAGGCGGGTTCTGTGCCGGGCTGTGGCCCCAGGACATATTCCGGTTCCTCAAGATCGTCAGGCGACCCGCGTGATCCGCTATAGGCCGGGGTGACCGGATTGACCGGACCGGGGTGATCGGGGCGCGGGTCCATTTGGCCGCGATTGGCCTGCACGGTCGCCTGCGGGTGAGAAGCGGGGCCCTGCGGGTGAGAAGCGGAGCCCTGCGGGTGAGAAGTGGCCCTTTGCGGATCAGGTGCGGTGCCTTGCGGGCCAGAGTCGGCGGGGTTTTCGCCTAGCCGGGCGAGGGCGTCCGGGTCTGTGCTGTGGTCGGTCATGTGATGTCCTTCCGATGAGGTGGCCTGCGATGCGGGCTCGTGGAAACTAACCCTGCGCCGCGCAATATGTTCCCGCGTCGGCGGGGTGGCCCGCGGGGTGGCAAAGCCGGGGCGGTTCAACGATGCCGCCGGAGCCGCGCACGAGGAGCGTGGCGCCGATCAGGTCATGCGCCACGGCGGGCGCGTCGCGGTTGAATAAACCGGGCGTCATGCGGGTGGTCCGGGGGGTGAGACTAGGGAACATCCGGGCGCGCCGCCGGTTAGCCGCTGGATGGGGCAAGGCTGCACTGTAGCCGGGCATGCCCGCCACGCATAGTCAGAGGAAACCACGATGTCCCGTAGTCCCGACAAGAAATCACCTGCCGATCCTGATCGTCTCATCTCTGCCACCGGTGCGGGGGGTGAGGTTCACCAACATGCCCAAGATGGTGGCGAGCGATTGACCACGGCGCAAGGGATGACGATCGCGGATAACCAGAATTCGCTGAAAGTGGGGCCGCGCGGTCCGGCGCTGCTTGAGGATTTTGTGCTGCGCGAAAAGATTTTCCATTTCGATCATGAGCGTATTCCCGAGCGGGTGGTGCATGCGCGGGGTTATGGCGCGCATGGGAAATTTGAATGTACCCGCGATCTGTCGGATATCACCCGCGCGGCACCGTTCCGGACCGAGGGCAAGGTGACCGAGACTTTTGTGCGGTTCTCTACCGTGGCCGGTTCGCAGGGGTCATTCGATCTGGCGCGCGATGTGCGCGGGTTTGCGGTGAAGTTTTACACCGATGAGGGCAACTGGGATCTGGTGGGCAACAATATCCCGGTGTTTTTCATTCAGGACCCGATCAAGTTTCCCGATCTGGTGCATGCGGTGAAAGCGGCGCCTGATCGCGGCTTTCCGCAGGCGCAATCGGCGCATGACAATTTCTGGGATTTTATCTCGCTGACCCCGGAGGCCATGCATATGGTCATGTGGCAGATGTCGGACCGCACGCTTCCGCGCGCTTTTCGCACGATGGAGGGGTTTGGGGTCCACACCTTTCGGTTTGTGAATGCGGAAGGCAAATCGACCTTTGTCAAGTTTCACTGGAAGCCCCGGCAGGGTATGCAATCGGTGCTGTGGAACGAGGCTGTCAAGAGCAATGGCGCCGATCCGGACCGCCACCGCCGCGATCTGTGGGATGCGATCAAGTCGGGCGATCTGCCGGAATGGGATCTGGGGGTGCAGCTGTTCGATCAGGCGTTTGCCGACTCTTTCGCGTTTGATGTCCTCGATCCGACGAAGATCATCCCGGAGGAGCAGGTGCCGGTCGAATTGGTCGGGACACTGACGCTGGACCGCGTTGTCGACAACTTTTTCGAGGAAACCGAGCAGGTGGCGTTTTGCACGCAGAACGTGGTGCCGGGGATAGATTTCACCAATGATCCGCTGCTGCAGGGCCGCAATTTCTCGTATCTCGATACGCAGCTGAAGCGGCTGGGGAGCCCGAATTTTACCAAGCTGAAGGTGAATGCGCCGCGTGGTTGCCCGGTGCATAATTACCAGCAGGACGGCCATATGCAGACCGCTAACCGCAAGGGCCGGGTGAATTATGAGCCGAATGGCTGGGGCGAGGGCCCGCGTGAGCATCCGCTGGAGGGCTATGTCAGTTATGCCGCGCCCGAGAGTGGCGAGAAGATGCGGCTGCGCCCCGAAAGCTTTGCCGATCATTATTCGCAGGCCCGCCAGTTCTATATCAGTCAGACCGATGTGGAGCAGGGCCATTTGCGCGATGCCCTGATCTTTGAGCTGTCGAAATGCGAGGAGGCGGATATTCGCGCCCGGATGGTGGCGCATCTGCTGAATATCGATGCGGGGTTGGCGGAGGCTGTGGCGCAGGGGCTGGGTCTGGCCGAGATGCCTGCACCGGCGCCTGCAGCGCGACCCACGCGGGATGATCTGCCGGCGTCGGACGCGTTGAGCATCCTGCTCAACGGGCCACGGGATCTGCGCGGTCAGGTGCTGGGCGTGATGGCGAGTGATGGCGCGGATGCCGAGGTGCTGGGTCTGCTGATGGAGCAGGCCCGCGCCGAGGGCATGGTCGTCAAGATCGTGGCGCCAAGGGTTGGCGGGGTCACGGATGACGTGGGCACGCTGCATCCGGCGGCGGAAAAGATCGGCGGTGGGCCGTCGGTTCTGTTCGATATGGTGGCCATCGTGCTGGGCGCTGAGACTGCCAGGGATGTCGCGGCGATGCCGGAGGCGCAGGATTTTCTGCGTGATGCACATGCGCATTGCAAGTTCGTGGCGCATCATGGCGCGGAGCCGCTGATCGCCGCCTGCGGGTTGGAGCCGGTGATTGACGATGGCTATCACGCGGTGGATGGCGCGGACCCGGATGCGGGGATTGCGGCGTTTCTGGCGGAATGTCGCAAGTTGCGGTTCTGGGAGCGGGAGGCCAAGCTGGGTAAAAAGTGATGCCTCAGACCGGGCTGTCGATCTGGTCCACCTGATCGGAGTCAGGATCGGGGTCGGGGTCGGGGTCCTTCGCCCTTCGCGCCTCGGCCTCGGTCAGTTCGCGGACGGTGAAGCGGACCTGCAAGGTATAGACACCGTCAGCCGTGCTTGCCAGGCTTTCGGCGCCAAGCTGTTGTCCAAAAGCGATGAGCAGTTTGGTACCAAGGCTGTTGCCCTGATCCGGATCGGTCGCGGCGGGGCCGGATTTGACCATATTGCTGATCGTGAGCACCGCCGTTGTCGCGCCGTCGCGGCGCAGGGAAATGCTGATCGCCGGCTGCACCGCCGTATCACTGCCCGCATGCTTGACCGCGTTGGTCAGTGCTTCGGTCAGCAGGAGCGACAGGGGCACGGCCTGATCGGGTGTGAGGTTCAGATCGTCGAAATGTGTGCTGACATCAAAGCCGCGGCCGGGTCCGGTGGTCATCTTGAGGATCTGGCGCACGATATCGGACAGGAGTTCATCGGCGCGCACATCGGCCAGCCCGCTGGTCTGATAGAGCCCGCGGTGAATGGTGGCGAGGCTCATCACCCGGTCCTGCAGCCCTTTCATCATTACCCGCAGTTCCGGGTTTTGCATTCGCCGCATCTGCATGTTGATGATCGAGGAAATCAGTTGCAGGTTGTTCTTGACCCGGTGATGCACCTCGCGCAGCAGCACCTCGCGCTGATGCACCATGTTCTCAAGCTCTGCTTCGTCATGCAGGATCGTGTCGGTCATCTTGAGATAGGACTCTGCCATATCGCGCAGTTCGACCGGCGCATCCCGCATGTCGAGTTCATCGGTGCGGTTATTTCCGGTGGCAAAGGTGGTGATCGACCGGCGCAGGGTGCGGATATGCCGCGTGACCAGACGCTCTGTCGCAAGAATCGCGACGAGCAGACTGGCGAGACACATCATCGCAGGCCAGAAATAAGGAGAAACCCAGAGATTGAAGGTGTCGCGAGCGACATAGACCGGCCAGGAGCCGATGGCATAGATTTCATCATCGACCAGCGGGAAAACCGCAAAGAGGCGTTCATCGCCGTTGATCGATGTGGCGCTGAAGGTGCGGGCGGTGTCGCGCCCGAGTTCGGTCAGCGCCCGGTTTCTCGGCAGGAGACCCGGCGCGGTGTCAAGGCCGGTGCTCGATGTGAGGATCTCGCCTTCAGCATCGAAGGTGATGAGAGTGATCGGTTCGAGGAGATTAAGATCTTGCACGCCGGTTTGCGAAATGTCGCGACTTTCGAGCACGGAATGGGGCATCGAGATGCTGACATAGCCCAGATTCACTCCTGCCGCGTCCCGCACGGGATGGCCGAAGGCGAGGACGGACGTCCCCGATGCCAAGCCGTCGCGGATCACGACCGTGTCCGGCTTTGGGTCGGCGATCATCTGCCTGAACCGTTCGCGTTGCGTGTAATCGCGATCAACACCGTCAGAGGTACAGCGCGCAAGGCCGGAAACGGGAATGTAGGCGATGTAGGAGTAACCATCGAACCGCTCTAGCAGTTCGCGCAACGCGGCGCTGCATTCCGCAGGGTCATCCTGCAAACCGATGATGGTATGAGCCAGTGCCTGTGCCGAGACGCGGGCGCCCCAGATCAGCTGTCGTTCAGAGATTGCAGCCAGCAGAGTCTCGCCCAGGAGTGCGGCGGTGGATCGCGCGCGCGCCTCGTCCATCAGGGATTTGGACTGCAGCCCGGAAATGATGCCCAGGGGCAAAAGTGCTATGGCAAGCGCATAGGCGATCCGCACGCCCAGCTTTTCCGGAAAGAACCAGGACGTCATGGGCCGTGGCCTCATGAGACGAATTGTCGCGGTTTTGTCACCGCGGCCGGTGTGGCCTTTTCACCCTGCCCCATCAGATCGTCTTCATCCTCGAGTCCCATCAACTCTGCCAGACGTTTGCGCGCCCGGCTGGTCCGGCTTTTGACCGTGCCGATGGCGACGCCGAGCATTTCGGCGGACTCTTCGGTGGAGAAGCCGGAAGCGCCGACCAGAATGAGCACTTCGCGGTGCTCGACCGAAAGCTGATCGAAGGCCTGTTTGAAGTCGTTGAAGGCGAGCCGTCCGTGATGGGCGGGCATCTCGAACAGTGCCGCCGCGTGAATCCCGTCAGGGTCGGGCACTTCACGCCGGGTTTTGCGCCGGTCGGAGTAGAAGGTGTTGCGCAGGATCGTGAAGAGCCAGGCCTGCATGTTGGTGCCGGGCTGAAACTTGTCGATATTGCCCCATGCCTTGACGATGGTGTCCTGCACCAGATCATCCGCGCTGCTCATGTTGCGCGTCAGGCTGATCGCAAAGGCGCGCATTGGCGAGAGAAAATTGGTAATCTCATCGCGCGGGTCCGGGAACGGTGCGTCACCGGGGCCATAGGCAAGTTCGGAAGGGGCCATCACTTACGACGCTCCTTTTCCTTCAACTGCTCAAGCAGATCCTTGAACCGGTCGGGGACCTGTTCTTTGAGAATTTCGTTGTAAACCCGTTTGAGGTTATCATCGATCTGCTCGATCATGCGGGTTTTTTTCGGGTCCTGGGCCATTTCCTGCTGCATTTTTGTTTTGGTGTCCTGCTACTGTACACGGAACCAACCGCGGGAACAGAGCGTTAGTTCCCGATAAAACGACAAAAAGCAGGGGAAATCTTTATGTCACAGTCGAATGCCCAACAGGCGCAGCCCGATCTGTCCGAAAAGATCGGGCACAACCTGCCTTATCTGCGTCGCTATGCCCGTGCCCTAACCGGGAGTCAGGATACCGGCGACCGCTACGCCGCCGCCACGCTGGAAGCGATTCTGGAGGATGACGAAATCTTTCTGGGCGATGATGATCCGAAGGTGGCGCTGTTCAAGTCGTTTCACCTTGTCTGGGCCAGCGCCGGGGCGCCGCTTGGTTTGCCCGACAGTCGCCTCTCTGCCATTGCGCAGGCGCATATGGCCACTCTGACGGCCAATACCCGCGAGGCGCTGTTGCTGAATGCCATCGAAGGGTTTCATCACGGCGAGATCGCATCGATCATGCAGACCGACAGCGCCGAGATCGCGGAATTGATCCGTCTGGCACTGGCCGAGATGGAATCGTCGGTCGCAGGCAAGGTGATGATCATCGAGGATGAGGCGATCATCGCGATGGATATTCAGGCGATCGTGTCCGAGATGGGCCATGGGATTACCGGCATCGCGCGCACCCGCACCGAGGCGGTGGCGCTGGCTGCGTCGAACCGCCCGGACCTGATCCTTGCGGATATCCAGCTTGCCGATAATTCGTCGGGCATCGATGCGGTGAACGATATCCTGGCGCAGTTCGACGATATCCCGGTAATCTTTATCACCGCCTTTCCGGAGCGGTTGCTGACCGGGAAATGCGCCGAGCCGGCCTTTCTGATTACCAAGCCGTTCTCTGAGGATCAGGTGACATCTGCCGTCAGTCAGGCGATGTTCTTTGCCTCGACAGAGACACTTGTCGGCTGAAGGCGCAGCGCGGGTGACCTGCCTGACGGGTCACCCCAACAGCCGCAGTTTCCGGATCACGGCATCGGTGTCGAAGGGCTGCGTCAGCACGTCGAAATCTGCGGTCGGTCCGGATGCTTCGGCCTCGACTCCCAGGAGCACAAGACGCCCGCCGCGCGCTGTGATCGCCGCCGCGAAGTGCGAGCCTGCGAAACAATGTGGCTTGCCCGCGACAAAGGCGACAGCGACGGTATCGATTTGGGCGAGTGCCGCCTCGGCCTCTGCCAGCGATGCGACCAGAATCACATGGGCGGCAGGATCAAAATCGGCAATCGTCTGCGCGATGTCCTGTCCGACAAGCGCCTCTGTAACAAGGACAATATAGGCATAGTTCAGGGACATGACCTGCACACATGATTGGGACATATTCGCTCCGCTTCGGATGCGATGGAGCAACTTGATCGCGAGATGCGCATTGATCTATGTCATAGAGGAACATTAATTGCATGACAATCTCTTGCGCCAGATGCACCCTGCGGCGGCAGAACCTGTTTATTCCGTTCACGCAGGAGGAAGTGGTCTTCATGCAGCGGTTCAAGACCGGCGAACTGACGGTGGATGCCGGGACGACGGTGCTGATGGAGGGGTCGAACAGCCCGCAGTTCTATACCGTGTTCAGCGGGATGGGCACACGGTACACGACGCTGGAAAACGGCCGCAGGCAGGTGATCAATTTCATTTTTCCCGGCGATCTGATCGGGTTGCAGGCCGGCGTGATGGGCGAAATGAAACATTCGGTCGAATCGAGTACACCGATGGTGCTGTGCGCGTTCAAGCGCGAGGATCTGTGGAACCTGTTTCGCGACCAGCCGGGCCGCGCCTATGACCTGACCTGGATCGCTGCGGTGGCCGAACATTTTCTGGGTGAGACGATTGCCACGTTGGGCCAGCGCGATGCGGCGCAGCGGATTGCGTGGGCGTTTTTGCGCATCGAAAAGCGGTTGGCGGGGGTGAACCTGGGGATCTTTGGTCCGCAAGGCAGCAGGATGCCGCTGCCGTTTCGGCAACAGGATCTGGCCGATGCGCTGGGTCTGTCGCTGGTTCATACCAACAAGACGCTGGCCCGTCTGCGCATGCTTCAACTGGTGTCATGGATCGATGGCGAGTTGCATGTCATGAACCGCAACGGACTGGCCGATATTGCGATGGTCGATATCGAGGCGGAGGAAATGCGCCCGTTATTGTAGGGACGCTTTGCCGGTCAGGGCAGGATGATGGTGGACAGCATCGCAATGCGCCCATCGGTGACGATGGTGTAGTTGATCTGTCCCATGTCGCCCGATGCCACCTCGATCTGCACGGAAGCGGGTCCAAGATCCGGCATCGCAAAGCGGTAGGCCCGCCCCCATGCCGTATCGAACACGCCTGTCGGCTGTGGCGACATCGCGGTTATCCGGAAGTGTTTCCGGAATGGCGTGTCGAAGTGCAGCAGGGCTTCGCGGTGCGGATTGGTGATGGTCACCGTGAATTTGTCTTGGGACTGCTGTCGCAGGATCACCGGATAGCGGATCGAGAAATTGGCGTCGCCGATGGTCCGATGGGTGAAGAATTCGACATCCCCCGCCGCGGCGTAAAGACCGGCGCCGATCAGCAGGGCCACAGCCGCCCAGAAAAATTTGCTGTTGCGCCTGAGGTGTGGCGGCCTGCCACCGTTGTTTGATGAGTAGGGATCTGTCATCCCGGGGGCCGCATGGGAGTCCGGGGGCGCAGGGGAGTCCGGGGCCGCCGGGGAGTCCGGGGGCGCAGGGGAGTCCGGGGGCTCAGGGGAGTCCGGGGGCGCGGTGCTGCAGCGGGGCACAGCGGGCGCGTGAGCGGAGCCTCTGCCGCCTGTGGTGGAACGCGTGCCGGATGCCGGAGCGACCCGCTTTAACATTGGCTGTGCCTCTTTTCGTGTTGCCTGCCCCGCTGCCGGCTGTGCGGGGCCGCTGGCCCGGATCATGGCGCCGCGCCCGATTTGGCCGGGCGCGACTGTGCTGGCAGGACGTTAACCGCGGCGCTCGGGCATAGTTCCCGGTCAGGTCCGCTGCGCTGTTTTCAGAGTGTGAAATGTTCGCCCATGTCGGGCCGGTCCCCGGTCAACTGCGCCTTGGTCACGTTGAAGATGAACCGGATACCGGAGGTGGGGGTGATCCAGACTTCGCCGCCGGTCAGCGTGAAGGCAAGCAACCGCAGGTCGGGGTCGTCGATGCCGCCGTCAAACCAGGAGTCGGCCACGGTGTTCCACAGTTCCTCAAGCCTGGCCCGGTCGTTGGAGAGGGCGAGCGAGCCTTTGAGATGCGCGTAAAGCCCTTTGCCGTTGTCACAAAGTACATAGCCGCAGGATTTTGGCCCTGCTGCAACCTCCTCAGCCGCCTGCGTGTCTGCGGCGGTGATGAACCAGAGCGTGTCGTTCGCCCGGTCGGTGTAATGCGACATCGGCACCAGACGCTCGCCGTCGCTCATGTCGAGCATGCCTGCGTTAACGTCCTCGGCGCGGTCCCAGAAGGTGGTCTTGCTCATCTGATCTGTCCTTTTTCCTGTGTCTGATTCCGTATCTGGCTTAACGCGGCGCGACTGACCGGGTTCCGAGGCGCGGATCACGGGGCCGGGAGCGGACGCGGGGCCGGGAGCGAAGGGGGGGGCCGGGAGCGGATTGGGGGCCGGGAGCGGATTGGGGGCAGGAACGGGACCGCAAGCAGGGCAAGAAGTTGCCGGGATGGCCGTTGGACCATCCCGGCACTGATGCACGCGCGAGGGGAACGGCGGCATCGTAACGGAGGCTAGGCGGGAGCGCTCATCCGTCGTGGTATCAACCGGCGGGTCGCGGATTGGTTCCTCACGGGTGCGAATAAATTTGAAGGACGGGATGCTATGGTCAGCCATCGTCAGCGACTGGTCGGCGATTGGTCGGCGATTGGTCAGCCTGTGGCGCCCATGCCGCAATGATCGGATGCGGCGGGGTGGCGGGAACCAAATCATCTTCCGCCTGTTTGAAGGGGGACCAGCCTGCGTGTTGGTCGGGGCCGGATCTGGCGCTGTGCCGCACCGGACCAAGGAGAGGGTCACGATGGATATGCTCTGGGCCATCATTGTCGGCATCTTTGCCGGGATCATTGCGAAATTGCTGGTGCCCGGGGACCGCGAGATTTCGGGATTCATCATGACTGCGGTGCTGGGCGTGATCGGTGCGGTTGCGGCCAGTTGGGCCAGCCGCAAGTTTGGTCTGCTGGATTCGGAACAGGCGTCGATCCCGGTTGTGGCCATTGGTGGTGCGATCATCGTTCTTGGCCTTTGGGCCGCCACGGCGCGGCGTCGATAGGTGGCGTTTCACTCTGCTTCAGCACAGGAGGCTGTCATGACTCACCGCTTGCCGGCACTACTTACGCTTCTGGGGCTTGCGGCCACGGCCGGGTGCCAGGGCCGCGACAAGCTGCGCACCATTCTGGCCAAGGCGCAGGCGCATCCGGCGCGGGTCGAGGCGATGGCGCTGCCGGACCGGATGCAACCCCGGCGCCATGCCCCATGCCTTGCCTGCACCCTGCAGGCCGGGCTGGCCGAATTGCACCGCCGGCTGGCCGAAGTCCGGATCGGGCAGGGGCGGGACGAACTGAGCGCCGGCCAATTGCGCCGGGTGCTGGGTGCGCCGGTGATGGATGAACTGGCCAGCAAGACTGGGCTGTGCGAGCCTGAACTGCTGGCCCGGTTGGCCCGTGGTCTGCCCGTGACGGTGGCACTGATGGACGCTGTCGATGCGATGGCGCTGCCCTTGCATGCCGTGGCGGAACAAGGCACGCGGGTGGAAAGCCGGTGTTGACGGCGTCATTACCATCCTATAGGCATCCACTTGGATTACTGTTGGATGATACCCTGATGCCCGCCCTGCAAAAGACCACCGCAGATCACCGCGCAAACGAGAGCGAGAAGGTGACGATCAATCTGGGCCATATCGAGGCCGGGCAGATCGAACTGCTGGTGCTCGAGGGGTTTTATTCCAATCGCTCGGATTTTATCCGCACCGCGATCCGCAACCAGATCGACCGTCATGCGCAGGCTGTCGATCAGGCGATCGCCCGGAGAAGGGTGATTTTGGGGCTGCATCGGTTTGGCCGTGCCGAACTGGAGGCGATGCAGGAGGAGGGGGAAGTGCTTGAAATCCGGGTTCTGGGGCTGGCGGTGATCGCGCCGGATGTGCCCCCGGAACTGGCCCGCGCGACGATCCGATCAGTGTCGGTCCTTGGTGCGTTTCAGGCGAGTGCTGCGGTGAAAGCAGCACTTGCCGACCGCATGTCCTGACCCCCCCCCTTTTTCTTATGAGAAAGTCCCCCCATGACCCGCAATCTGCAGATCGCGATGCAAGACGCCACCCGTCTGACCCAAGCAGGCAAGCTGATGGAGGCGACGGCTGTGATCCAGCGTCATCTGCGCGGTGAGTCTGCTGTTGATGCCGCCGTCGATGCCACCTTGCCCGATCCCGATGTGATCGAGGGCGCGTTTACCGTGCTTGAGACGCCGGAACCGGCGAAGGCCGCGATGGCCGCGAAGTCCCGCAAGCCGGGGAGAAAGCCGCTGCGCGAGACGCTGGGCATGATTGCGCGTGGCGGCATGCCCGCGCAGACGCTGCGCCCGGCCGCGCCGGGCCCGGATGACCGCATGATCGCATATCAGCATGCCGGTCCGCATGGCAGCCGCGAATATCTGGTGTTCCTGCCCGATCCGATGCCGGCAGGGCCCTGTCCTGTGGTCGTCATGTTGCATGGTTGCACCCAGTCGCCGCAGGACTTTGCCACCGGCACCGCGATGAATGACCGCGCGCAGGCGGAAGGGGCGATCGTGATCTATCCCGGTCAGCCGTCGGGCGCGAACATGAACAAATGCTGGAACTGGTTTCGCCCCTCTGATCAGGGCCGTGATGGGGGGGAGCCGGGGATCATTGCCGAGATTGCCCGCGAAGTTGTGGCGATGCACCGCGCCGATCCGGGGCGTGTCTATGTCGCGGGTCTGTCCGCTGGCGGGGCGGCGGCCCTGATCGTGGCGCAGGCCTATCCTGATGTGTTTGCCGCTGTCGGCGTGCATTCCGGTCTGGCTGCCGGGGCGGCCCGCGATGTGGGGTCAGCCTTTGCCGCGATGCGCAGCGGTGCGCCGGGCGATACTGCGCGCCACCAGATCCCGACGATCGTGTTTCACGGCACCGCCGATAGCACGGTCAACGTCGCCAATGCCCATGCGGTGACCGAACAGGCGCAGGCCGGGATGAAGGGCACGCGCA